>Ga0209023_10000153_pt1 | contig 116728 bp, 90 predicted proteins | sample LakOneMetagenome_FD_187468 | JGI IMG/M metagenome (GOLD analysis project Ga0209023, IMG submission 187468) | Freshwater and sediment microbial communities from Lake Erie, Canada (SPAdes) (version 2) | ecosystem: Environmental > Aquatic > Freshwater > Lentic | place: Lake Erie, Canada...
TCTTGAAGGCGGCGTAGATCTTGTGCGGATCGTGGCCGCCGCGGGTCAGGCGCCAGATGTCGTCGTCGGTCATGTTGGCGACCATTTCGAGCAGCTTCGGATGCTTGCCGAAGAAGTGCTTGCGCACATAGGCGCCATCCTTGGCCTTGTAGTTCTGGTATTCGCCGTCGACGGTTTCCATCATCACGCGCTGCAGGATGCCTTCCTTGTCCTTGGCCAGCAGCGTATCCCAGCCCGGGCCCCAGATCACCTTGACCACGTTCCAGCCGGCGCCGCGGAAGTCCGCTTCCAGTTCCTGGATGATCTTGCCGTTGCCGCGCACCGGACCGTCCAGGCGCTGCAGGTTGCAGTTGACGACCATGACCAGGTTGTCGAGGCGTTCGCGCGCGGCCATGCCGATCGCGCCCATCGATTCCGGCTCGTCCATCTCGCCGTCGCCGCAGAACACCCAGACCTTGCGGTTTTCGGTGTCGGCGATCGAGCGCGCGTGCAGGTACTTGAGGAAGCGTGCCTGGTAGATCGCCATCAGCGGGCCCAGGCCCATCGACACGGTCGGGAACTGCCAGAACGTTGGCATGAGTTTCGGGTGCGGGTACGAGGACAGACCCTTGCCGTCGACTTCGCGGCGGAAGTTGAGCAACTGGTCTTCGGACAGGCGGCCTTCGAGGAAGGCGCGGGCATAAATGCCGGGCGAAGAGTGGCCCTGGATGTACAGCAGGTCGCCGCCATGGTCGGCCGACGGGGCGCGCCAGAAATGGTTGAAGCCGATGCCGAGCATGTTGGCCAGCGACGCAAAGCTCGAAATGTGGCCGCCCAGGTCGCCGTCGGCGCGGTTGGCCTTGACCACCATTGCCATGGCGTTCCAGCGCATCCACGAGCGCAGGCGCTCTTCGTATTCCAGATTGCCGGGGCAGTGTTCTTCGAGGTGGGCGGGAATGGTGTTGACGTAGGCAGTGTTGCTGGAGAACGGGATGTGGGCGCCGCGGCGGCGTGCCAGATCGACCAGTCGTTCCATCAGGTAATGGGCGCGTTCCGGGCCCTCATTTTCAATGACGGCCTCGAGCGCTTCGAGCCATTCCTTGGTTTCGAGCGTATCGGGATCGTTGGCGGCTTGCGCCGTCAACTGGTCGAGTTGAGCTGACATAAATGCGGTCTCCTTAGTATTTTGCTGACAATTTACCATTACCCAAAATTAGTGGATGAATTCTAACAGCGTTTTTGGAGTTTTTCAAATTGCGACATGTCGTTTCATATTGTGGAATAGCAACCTTGCGAAGGCGGGGTCGACGCGGCTCCCCCTCGGCGAAAACCCCCGCGCGCTTTATAATCTCGCTTCCCTCCTCTCCTACCGGCAAAGCACAACCATGTCCGCACACACGATCGATGGCGTCCTCCTCTCCCAACAACTGCGTGCCGAGATCGGCCAGCGCGCTGCCAGCCTGAGCGCCAAGGGCAAGCAGCCCGGCCTGGCCGTCATCCTGGTGGGCGAGGACCCGGCCAGCCAAGTCTATGTGCGCAACAAGGTCAAGGCCTGCGGCGACGTGGGCTTTCACTCCGTGCTGGAGAAATACGAGGCGGACCTCACCGAGGCTGCGCTGCTGGACCGCATCGCGGCCCTCAATGCCGACCCGGCCATTCACGGCATCCTGGTCCAGATGCCTTTGCCCAAGCACATCAATCCGCACAAGGTGATCGAAGCGATCTCGACGACCAAGGATGTCGACGGCTATTCGGTCCTCTCGGCGGGCGAACTGATGACCGGCTTGACGGGTTTCCGTCCCTGCACCCCTTACGGCTGCATGAAATTGATCGAAAGCACAGGCGTCGACCTGCGCGGCAAGCATGCCGTCGTCATCGGCCGCAGCAACACGGTTGGCAAACCGATGGCCCTGCTGCTCTTGCAAGCGAACGCCACCGTGACCATATGCCATAGTGCGACCCCGGACCTGGCGTACCACACGCGCCAGGCCGATGTCGTCGTCGCCGCCGTCGGGCGCCGCAACACGCTCACCGCCGACATGGTCAAGCCGGGCGCCATCGTGATCGATGTGGGAATGAACCGCGACGATGCGGGCAAACTGTGCGGCGATGTCGATACCGCCGGCGTGCGCGAGGTGGCCTCGCACATCACCCCGGTACCGGGCGGCGTGGGCCCCATGACCATTACCATGCTGCTGATGAACACTGTCGAGGCAGCAGAACGCACTTGAAGCGGCGCGCCGGCAGCGCCGCGAACCGATACCAGGAGAGATGACCATGAATACTGCAACAGCCAACCCCCTCCTCGACTTCAGCGGCCTGCCGCATTTCGATACCGTCAAGCCCGAGCACGTCTCGCCGGCCCTCGACCAATTGCTTGGCGACGCCGCGGCGGTCGTGTCCAGCCTGGAAGCGGCCAGCGGCGACGTCACCTGGGACAACTTTGTGGTGCCGCTGGAAGACGCAACCGAGAAGCTGGCGCGCGCCTGGGGCGTGGTCGACCATCTGAACAATGTCGTCGATACGCCGGAACTGCGCGCCGCCTACAATGAAAACCAGCCGCGCCTGACCGAATTCTGGACCGCGCTGTCCCAGAACGAAGCGTTGTTCGCCAAATACAAGGCCCTCAAGGCCAGCCCGGCCTACGCCACGCTGTCGGCGGCGCGCAAAAAGATCCTCGACAACGAATTGCGCAATTTCCGCCTGGGCGGCGCCGAACTGCCAGCCGACAAGAAGGAACGCTTCGCCGCCATCCAGGAACAGCATGCGGCCGTGTCGACCCGCTTCTCCGAAAATGTTCTCGACGCCACCAACGATTACACGCTGCTGGTGAGCGACGAGGCCGAGCTGGCCGGCCTGCCCGACGATGTCAAGCAGGCCGCACGCGCCGCCGCCGAAGGCGCCGGCAAGACCGGCTGGCAATTCTCGCTGCACTTCCCTTCCTACTATCCGATCCTGCAGTTTGCCGACCGCCGCGCGCTGCGCGAAACGATTTACCGCGCCAACGCCACCAAGGCGTCCGAGATGGGCAGCGCTTTCAGCCAGCTCGCGCAGTGGGACAACAGTGCCAATATCGCCACCTTGCTGCAGCTGCGCGATGAAGAAGCCAAGCTGCTCGATTACCGCAATTTCGCCGAAGTGTCGCTGGTGCCGAAAATGGCGCAAAGCCCCGAGCACGTGATCGCCTTCCTGGAAGACCTGGCGCGCCGCGCCCGCCCCTTCGCCGAACAGGACCTGGCCGAGGTGCAAGATTTCGCGCGCGCTGAACTGGGCATCGACAAGCTCGAAGCCTGGGACCTGACCTATGCCTCCGAAAAACTGCGCGAGCGGCGCTATGCCTTCTCTGCCCAGGAAGTCAAACAGTACTTCCCCGAGCCGAAGGTGGTGGACGGCCTGTTCCGCCTGGTGCAAAGCTTGTTCTCGGTACAGATCCTGCCGGACACGGCCGCTACCTGGCATCCGGACGTGCGCTTCTACCGCATCGAGCGCGATGGCGCCCTGGTGGGCCAGTTCTACCTCGACCTGTACGCGCGGGCCGGCAAGCAGCAAGGCGCCTGGATGAGCGACGCGCGCGGGCGCCGCCTGCGCGCCGACGGCACCATGCAGACCCCGGTCGCCTACCTGACCTGCAATTTCACGCCGCCCGCCGTGGTCGATGGCGCGGTCCAGCCGTCGCTATTCACCCACGATGAAGTGACGACCCTGTTCCACGAATTCGGTCACGGCTTGCACCACATGCTGACCGAGGTCGAGGAACTGGGCGTGTCCGGCATCGCCGGCGTCGAATGGGATGCGGTCGAACTGCCATCGCAGTTCATGGAAAACTTCTGCTGGGAGTGGGACGTGCTGCAGCACATGACGGCCCATGTCAAGACAGGCGAGCCGCTGCCGCGCGCCCTGTACGACAAGATGACCGCTGCCAAGAACTTCCAGTCCGGCCTCCAGACCCTGCGCCAGGTGGAGTTCTCGCTGGTCGACATGCATTTACATTATGACTACGAACCTGCCGGTGGCAAGCCGGTGCAAACCCTGATCGACGAGGTGCGTGCCCGCTTCTCCGTCATGACACCGCCCGCGTTCAACCGTTTCCAACACTCTTTCGGACATATCTTTGCAGGCGGGTATGCCGCCGGGTACTATAGCTACAAGTGGGCAGAGGTCCTGTCCGCCGATGCCTATGCCGCGTTCGAAGAAGCGGTGGCGGCAGGCGGCGGCGCACTGTCCGACGAGACCGGCAAGCGGTTCCAGCAAGAGATACTCGCTGTCGGAGGTTCACGCCCCGCGCTCGACTCGTTCAAGGCCTTCCGTGGCCGCGAGCCGAGTATTGACGCGCTGTTACGCCATAGCGGCATGTCGTCTTGACTGACAGTACCAGCAGGAGAAGAATATGAAATCCGCAACGAAGTTGTCGCAGGGCGCCAGCGCCCTGGTTGGCCTGGCCCTGCTGCTGTGGGCCGGCGCGGCCAGCGCGCAAATGTTCAAATGGGTCGATGCCAATGGCAAGACCCATTTCACCGACACGCCGCCACCGGCCACCGCCAAGGCCGCACCCATCAAGAGCAGCACCGGCGCCGCTGCCGGCGCCGGCTTGCCCTACGCTCTGGCCATGGCGGTGCGCAACGCCCCGGTGGTGTTGTGGACCACCAGCCCCTGCCCCAGCTGCGATGCGGGCCGCGCCTACCTCAAGTCGCGCGGCGTGCCGTTCAGCGAAAAGACCGTGACCAACGATGCCGATGAAGCCAAGCTGCGCGAAAGCGGCGGCGACGAGCGCCTGCCAGCGCTGTTCGTCGGCCGTAACAAGGTGATCGGCTACCAGCAGGGCGCCTGGGCCGATGCCCTCAGCGCGGCATCCTATCCCGAGCGCGCCATGCTCCCGGCCAATTACCAGAACGGTAACGCCTCCACGGGCGCGCCGCGCGCCGCGCGCAATGAACCGGATGCCGAAGCGATGCGCACCGCCGCGGCCGCCGCCGCCGCGGCCGAAGAAGAGGAACAGCGCAAGAAGCGCGCCGCCGCCGCCAAGACCGCGCCACCGGGCTTCCAGTTTTGAGCGACGCGATGACGCGGGTTGATTTTCACACCAACATCGCCGACAAGGTCAGCTACGCCTGCCGCCTGGCGCGCAAGGCCTACGGCGCGCGCAGCAAGCTGGTGGTGCTGGCCGAGGACGCGGCCCAGGCCGCCGCCCTGGACCAGGGTTTGTGGACGGTCGGCGAGACCGATTTTTTACCGCATGCCATGGCCGACAGCGCGCTGGCGCCGCAGTCGCCCATCATCGTGACCGACAGCATGGCGCGCGCATTTCCCCATTACGATATGCTGATCAACCTGACCCGCGCCACGCCGGACGGCGTGGAACGCTTTGCCCGCGTGTTCGAAATCGTCTCCACCGATGAAGACGACGCCGCCGCCGGGCGCAAACGCTACGTGGCCTACAAGCAGCAAGCCATCCCTCTCACCCACTTCGTCGCGTCCTGACCATGAGCCAGTTCGATCACAGCATCCCCGTATTGACGGAAGTGTTCAGCGACCAGGCTGCCGTGTCCGGCCCCGCCACCGTGACGCAGGCGCCAGCCAACCCGGAGCGCGATGCCGTCAATGCGCACCTGGAAGAGCGCGCCATCGCCACCTGGAGCGACGAGGAGTGGACGCTGCTCGAGCGGCGCCTGTCCGAGCGCGTCTTGCAGCAATTGCAGGGGCGCGTCGATTTTGTGCTGGAACAGCGCCTGCGCGACAGCATGGAAGATGTCCTCAAGCATGCCATCGCCGGGCTCACCCGTGAAATCCGCACGGGCCTGCAAGACACGATCGAGCGTATTGTCGTGCGCGCCGTTTCCCAGGAACTGGCACACTTGCAAGCGCTCAAGAAATAGCGGTGCTTGCAACTACTTACAAGAAACGCGACATTCCAGCCCAAGGGCGTGCACCATGCGCGCCCTTGCGCGTTAACCGCCCCAGGGACGTTGTTTTGCCTGCTGTTAAGACGACAATCGGCTTTGCGAACCTGGCAATTTGTTGTACCGTTTGCCCTACGTAAAAAATTAGAAATTCGGCGCCACAAGCGCTGCTGTTATCAATCCATTGGAGAATGCACATGCAGTTCACGACCAAACTCATTCCACTTGCCATCGCCCTGGCGTTTTCCGGCGCGGCGAGCGCCCAGGAAGTCATCAAGATCGGCCATGTCGGCCCGATTTCCGGCGCCAGTGCACACTTGGGTAAAGATAACGAAAACGGCGCCAAACTGGCGATCGAAGAACTCAATGCAAGCAACTTCCTGATCAACGGCAAAAAAGCCACGTTCCAGCTGATTACCGAAGATGACGGCGCCGATCCGAAACAAGGCACGGCAGTGGCGCAGAAGCTGGTCGACGCCAAGGTGCAGGGCGTGATTGGCCACCTCAATTCCGGCACCACGGTACCGGCATCGAAGATTTACAACGATGCGGGCATTCCCCAGATTTCCCCTTCCTCGACCCAGCCGATGTACACCAAGCAGGGTTTCCCCGGCGCCTTCCGCGTCGTGGCCAACGATAACAAGCTGGGTGGCACGCTGGGCAAGTATGCAGTGACCAAGCTCGGTGCAAAGAACATTGCCGTCATCGATGACCGCACGGCCTACGGCCAGGGCGTCGCAGGCGAGTTCATCAAGGGTGCCAAGGGCGCCAAGATCATCGCCAAGGAATTCACCACCGACAAGGCGACCGATTTCACCGCCATCCTGACTTCCCTGAAAGCGAAGAAGCCCGACCTGGTCTTCTTCGGCGGCATGGATGCCGTGGGTGGCCCGATGCTCAAGCAAATGAAGGCGCTCGGCATCAATGCCAAGTTCATGGGCGGCGACGGCGTCTGCACCGAAGGCATGATCCGCCTGGCCGGCGACGGCCTGGGCGAAGGCAATGTGACCTGCGCCGAAGCGGGCGGTGTCATGGGCGCGCAGGAAAAAGTGCTGGCCGACTTCTCGGCACGCTTCAAGAAGCGCTTCAACGCCGACGTGCAGCTGTACGCCCCGTATGTGTACGACTCGGTGATGGTGATGGCACACGCCATGCAGAACGCCAAATCGTCCGATCCGGTCAAGTACCTGCCAGAACTGAAGAAGATCAAGTACCAGGGCGTGACCGGTACCATCCAGTTCGACGACAAGGGCGACATCAAGGATGGCGCGCTGACCCTGTTCACCTTCAAGGACAAGAAGCGCGTCAAGATGGAAGTCATCAAGTAAGCCAGTGCAAGCCGGGGGTGCACCCCCGGGCCAGACGAAAAAAAACCCGCATCGTGTGCGGGTTTTTTTATGCCTTGCGGCGAATTATTTTTGCGACAGCACCCATTTGACCAGGGTCCGGGCTTCCGCCTCGGTGACCTGCGGGTTCGCTGGCATCGGCACGGCACCCCACGCACCGGAGCCGCCTTTCATGACCTTGGCGACCAGCTTGTTCTCCGCATCCTTTTGGCCTGCGTATTTGGCCGCCACATCCTTGTAGGCAGGACCGACCAGCTTGTTCGCGACCGCATGGCAAGTCATGCAATTCTTTGCTTTTGCCAGATCGGCATTGGCCATTGCGCTGCTCGACGCCAGCGCCGACAACACCATGCACAACATCAGGGAACGTTTCATGTATTTCTCCGTAGTGAAGACTGCAACCATTCTACCGTGTTTCCCAATAGCGCGGACCCGGCCTTCCACCTTCAACGTCCCGACCCGGCGCGCGGTTGACGCGGCGATGCCACGAGGCATGCAATATATGCCCACAAGCAAGCAGAAACTTTGTAAGATGCTGTATCTACCGGAGTCGCCATGCCTATCATTCTGTTAATTCTCGCACTGATCATCCTGAAATATTTCGAGGTCTGGAAGTTTGCCGAGATGTCGTGGTGGTGGGTGGGCGGTCTGATGATCGTCGCCTTCATCTGGTTCGAATACATCGAAAAGATCTTCGGGCTCGACAAAAAGAAGGCCCACGACGAAGACGCGGAGCGGCGCGAAGCGCGGCGCAAGAATTCCTTCGACAAGAACCGCAAGTAAGACCGCTCAGCGCGGCTCTTCCTCGGCCACGCGCAGCGCATCGAGCCGGGCCGTCAGCGCGGGCGCCGGCCCGTGCAGCAGGATCGCCCACGGCACGTGGGCGCCGGTCTGCTTGTAGAGCAAAGTAAATCCCTCTCCCGATACCCGCACGCCGTGCAGGCGCCGCGTCCATTGCGCATGCACGCCCTTGCTGTCATGGCGCGCATACGCGACCGTTTCGTCTTTAAAGACATAGTGGGCTTCGAACGGCACGCTGGCACGCGCCATGCGCAGCATGCTGCGCGCCTGGGTGCGCGCCAGATATTGCCAGTAGGCCGACCACGGACGCAGCAGCCAGGCGAAAAAGTGCGGCAGCGCCAGCGCCAGGCCGATCACCACTACCGACAGCACGGCCAGCAGCCATTCCAGGCGTTGCTCGCCCAGCGGCAAGCCGTCCACCGCCATGCCGGTCAGCGCGACCGCCAGGCCAGCCAGACCGAGCCAGATCGCCAGCCGCAGCCAGGTCGCGTTCACGCGCGCCCGCGGTGCCAGGCGGCGCGCCCGTCGCGCGAGCGCGCGCGCATACAGCACCGCGCTGAGCGCCCCGCCAAGGCGCGCGATTTCCGCTGCATCGATGGGCGTTGCAAGATGCAGGCAGGGATCCGTGTCGCTCATCGGCTTCGTTTGGCAATGAAAACCGCAATCTTATCGTACCCATCCTACCGCGCACGGCCGGTGGCGCCGCCATGGGCTAAAATACCGGGCGCCGCCACCGCATGGCCGCGCCGCTGTTTGCTATTTAAAGGAAAAGACAATGCTGACTCATCCGATGCCAGACCCGATCGCCATTCATATCGGCTCAGGCGGCATTCACTGGTACGGCCTGATGTACGTACTGGCCTTCGGCCTGTTCCTGCTGCTGGGCCGGGTGCGCATCAAGCAAGCCCACATCGCAACGCTGGGCTGGAAAAAGGAAGACCTCGATGACATGCTGTTCTACGGCATGCTGGGCGTGGTGATCGGCGGCCGCCTGGGCGAAGTGCTGTTCTACCAGCCTGCCCACTTCCTGGCCCACCCGCTCGACATCGTCAAGATCTGGCAGGGCGGCATGTCCTTCCACGGCGGCTTCCTGGGCGTGGTGATCGCCATGGCGCTGTGGGCGCGCAAGGCCGGGCGCAACCTGGCCGACGTGTACGACTTCATCGCGCCGCTGGTGCCGCTCGGCTATGCCGCCGGCCGCCTGGGCAACTTCATCAATGCCGAACTGCCGGGCCGCCTGGCCCCTGCCGATCTGCCCTGGGCCATGATCTGGCCCGGCGTGCAGGGTCCGCGCCATCCCTCGCCCCTGTACCAGATGCTGGTCGACGGCATCCTGGTCTTCATCTTGGTATGGATTTATTCGCGCAAGGCGCGCCCGCGCCTGGCCGTGGGCGCCATGTTCACCTTGCTGTATGGCTGCGCGCGCTTCTTCACGGAATACTTCCGCGTTCCCGACTGGGAAGTGAAGGTGGCCGGTGTGCCGATCACGTCCGGCCAGATGCTGTCGCTGCCGATGATCATTGGCGCGCTGATCCTGCTGGTCTGGGCTTACCGCAACGACCGGCGCGCGCCGGCGGCCGCCTGACGACTCAGACCAGGCCGGCCGTGCTGGCGGCCTTGTACAGCATGTAGGCTGCGAGGCAGTACAGGATGACGGCAAAGATGCGCTTGAGTTTGGCGACCGGCATGCGGTGCGCAGCGCGCGCACCGACCGGCGCCATGACGACGCTGGCGGCGGCAATGACCAGCAGGGCCGGCACATAGATGTAGCCCAGCGACCAGGCTGGCAACAGCGGTTCATGCCAGCCGAAATAGATGTTCGACAGCGTACCCGACAGCGCAATCGGGAAACCCAGCGCCGCGCTGGTCGCCACCGCATTGTGCATCTTGACGTTACACCACGTCATGAACGGCACCGACAGGAAGCCCCCGCCCGCCCCCACCAGACCCGAGACGACGCCAATCACTGCGCCCGCGGCAAACATGCCCGGCGCCGGCGGCAGCTCGCGCGTGGGCGACGGCTTGCGGTTGACGATCATTTGCGTGGCGGAAAAAGCGACGAACAGGCCGAATACCAGCGCCAGCACGGACGTGTCGAGCTGCTTGGCCAGCCAGGGGCCGATCCAGGAACCGGCCACGATGCCTGGGGTCAGCAGCAGGACCACCGGCCAGCGCACCGCGCCGTGGGCGTGGTGGGCACGCATCGAGGACAGCGAGGTGAACAGGATGGTGCCCAGCGAGGTGGCAATCGCCATGTGCACCACGATGGAAGGGGGGAAACCGCGCGCGGTAAAGATCATGGTTACAAACGGCACCAGCACCATGCCGCCGCCGACACCGAGCAAGCCGGCCGCAAAACCGCCGCAAGTGCCCATCACCAGTAAGATGCCAACCAGGGTCCAGTCCATCGGGTCACGCCTTCATGCAAACGGGCCAGCACCCGGGTGCTGGCATTTTACATGGCGCGCCCGCAACAGGCAGCGCGCCCTCAGGCGTGGCTGAGCATCGGGCGCGAATGGCCGTCGACCAGCTTGAAGGTATCGACCAGCTGGGACAGCTGGGCAGCCTGTTCCTGCATCGCGGCGGCGGCAGCGGCGGCCTGTTCCACCAGCGCCGCATTTTCCTGCGTGATGCCATCCATCTGGGTGATGGCGACGTTGACCTGTTCGATGCCGGCCTGCTGTTCGTCGCTGGCATTGGTGATGTCGCTGACGATGGCGCTGACCTTGCCGATGCTGGCAACCACGTTCTCCATGGTGGCGCCCGCCTTTTCCACCAGGCGCGAACCGGCGTCGACCTTGTCGACCGAATCGCCGATCAATTCCTTGATTTCACGCGCCGCCGCCGCCGAGCGCTGCGCCAGGTTGCGCACTTCGCCTGCCACGACCGCGAAGCCGCGCCCCTGCTCGCCTGCGCGCGCCGCTTCCACCGCGGCGTTGAGCGCGAGAATATTGGTCTGGAAGGCGATGCCGTCGATGACGCTGATGATGTCGACGATCTTGCGCGACGAGACATTGATGGCGCCCATGGTGGCGACCACGTCGGCCACCGCTTCCCCGCCCTGGCGCGCCACGGCGGACGCGTCGATGGCCAGCTGGTTCGCTTCGCGCGCGTGGGCCGCATTGTTCTTGACGGTGGCGGTCAGCTCTTCCATGGAAGCGGCTGTTTCTTCCAGCGACGACGCTTGCGCTTCGGTGCGCGACGACAGGTCCATATTGCCGCTGGCGATTTCGCCGGACGCGTTGTGAATCGTATCGGTCCCGCTGCGCAATTGGCCGACCAGGCTCACCAGGTTGCCATTCATGGTCTTGAGCGCGCCCATCAGCTGGCCGGTTTCATCGCTGCCCTCGACCACGATATCGCTGCGCAAGTCGCCCGTGGACACGGCGGTGGCAACCCGCACCGCTTCGCCGATCGGCAAGGTGATGCTGCGCGTGATCACCAGCGCGCACACGGCGCCCAGCCCCACGGCGAATACGCACAGCACCAACATGACCGTGCGCCCGGCTTCGTAGTTGGACTTGATGTCTTGTCCGGTCTGGTCCAGCAGGCCGCGCTGGACCTTGGACAGCGTGGCCAGGCTAGCCAGATACGCCTCGCGCTTGGCCGCCATGTCATTGTCGAAAACATCCTTGGCGACGTCCAGGTTGCCGGCCGCCTTTTCCTTGAAGACGCGCGCACGCGCGTCCGTGTACGCCTTTCGCGTGGACAGCACGCCGTCCAGCGCCGCCTTGGCAGCGGGATCGACGATGGTGACGGCGAGCCTGTCCTGAATTTCGGTGGCGCGCGCCGAGGATTTTTTCATTTGCGCCTCGACCGCCTTTTGCTGCGCAGGATCGCTGGCTTGCCAGGCGGTCGTGGTACGGGCCGCATTGACCTCGATGACCTTGAACCACTCGTCGACCATGCGTTCGTTCTCGACCTTGGAGGAAATGAGCTGTTCGGTCATCTGGCTGGCGCTGTTCATGCGCCATACGCCGGTGGCGGTGAGCGCCAACAGCAAGCCCAGCAACAAGAAGAAGACAAGGGAAAGCCGGGTGCCGATCGACAGCTGGTTCATGGTGCCATCCTTACAGTTGCAATGAGCCAAGCGTACCAGCAATGCTTCGGACTGTCAGCGATTCTTCATGCGGCGATGCAGCACGCGCGTCATGACCCCAGCTGGCCCTCGATGAAACGCCATTCGGCCGCCTCGATGGGCATGACGGACAGGCGGCTGCCCTTGGCAAGCAGGCGCATCTGTTCAAGGGCGGGATAGGTGCGCAATTGCTTCAGGCTGAGCAGGCGCGTCTTGCGCACCGCGCGCACGTCCACGCTGATCCAGCGCGGCGTTTCAGGGGTGGCCTTGGGATCGTAATACGGACTGGCAGGATCGAACTGGGTGGCATCCGGATACGGCGCGCTCACCACTTCGACGATGCCGGCGATGCCGGGCTCGGCGCAACTCGAATGGTAGAACAGCACCAGGTCGCCCTGGGCCATGCCATCGCGCATGAAGTTGCGCGCCTGGTAGTTGCGCACGCCGAACCACGCGACCGTGCGTGCGGGTGCGGCCAGCACATCGTCGATGCTCACTTCATCGGGTTCGGATTTCATCAGCCAGTAATGCATGTCGACTCGGCGTAAAAAAAGCGGTTGCGCACACAGTCCGCAACCGCTTTTGGGTATTCAGAGCCCCGCATGTGCCGTTTTCGCCGGCATCCTGAACCTAATGGTTCAAGGCGGTCACAGTTAGTTCAATTTCGGGTTCGTCAAACGAGTGACGCTCACTCCCATCAAACAAAATTCCGCAACCTGTGCACATAAATGGTTCAAGGAATATATGGCAATCGCGAACACCGCAGGGTGGAACGAAGTTTACTCTGATATGTCAATTAGTCAAACGAATTTGACCGGTCAGAACAGATTTTCCTGCGGCGTGAGCGCGCTGTCCAACACGGTGTGCATGGCGCCGAGTTTCTGCTTGACTTCCAGGATCGACATCTCCGACAGCGGACCCTGGGGCGCCTTGACCGACAAAAATTCGGCCGCCATGCTGAGCGCGGCCATGACGGCGATGCGGTCGTTGCCCTTGACCTTGCCCGAGTCGCGCAGCGCGCACATCTTGCCGTCGAGGTAGCTGACCGCCTCCTGCAGGGTCTTTTGCTCGCCCTCCTTGCAAACCAGGCGATACGGATTGCCCATGATGGTGACGTCGAGATGGATCATTGTGCGGCCTCGTCAGGAATGTCGGTGTCCGCGCCGGGTTCGGCCGGCATTTGCGCGAGCAGCGCTTCGACCCGGCGCTGGGCTTCGGACAGGCGCGCCATGAAAGCCTCGTTTTCGGCCGCCAGCAGGGCGTTCGACTGGCGCAAGGTGGCGTTTTCGCGGCGCAGGGATTGGGTCAACTCGGCAAGCCGGTCGATTTTGTCGGAGAGGTCGTGGAATTCAGAAATCATCCCACTACTATAGGGCTGTGAACGTTTTTTAGTCAACCGATTCAGGCGCTTAGCGCGGGTATTTGATGCACCGCATCATTCTCCAGCGGCCCCGATGTTTGCTCCATATCAAGCTTTCAAATGAAATAAAGCAGATCGTGCCTTGAAAAGGGACCATGTCGTCCCTATAATTAGCACTCGTTGGCAGAGAGTGCTAACAACGAATTTCAGCCGCGGCAACCCCTGCCGGGCCCCGAAAAGCAAGTCAAACCATTGAATTTAAAGGAGTTTTGCATGAACCTTCGCCCATTGCACGATCGCGTTATCGTCAAGCGTCTCGACCAGGAAACCAAAACTGCATCCGGCCTGATCATCCCTGACGCAGCCGCCGAAAAACCGGATCAAGGCGAGATTCTCGCCATCGGCAACGGCAAAGTCCAGGACGACGGCAAAGTGCGTCCGCTGGAAGTCAAAGTCGGCGACCGCGTTCTGTTCGGCAAATACTCCGGCCAAACCGTCAAGGTCGACGGCGACGAACTGCTGGTGATGCGCGAAGAAGACATCATGGCCGTCCTGGTCAAGTAATTCCCTTATATTCTCGGAGAACATAAACATGGCAGCTAAAGATGTAGTATTCGGCGACGCAGCGCGCGCCAAGATGGTTGAAGGCGTCAACATTCTCGCCAACGCAGTCAAAGTCACCCTGGGCCCGAAAGGCCGCAACGTGGTACTGGAGCGCTCGTTCGGCGCGCCAACCGTCACCAAAGACGGCGTATCGGTTGCCAAGGAAATCGAACTCAAAGACAAGCTCATGAACATGGGCGCGCAAATGGTCAAGGAAGTCGCTTCCCGCACCAGCGACAACGCCGGTGACGGCACCACCACCGCGACCGTGCTGGCCCAAGCCATCGTGCGCGAAGGCATGAAGTTCGTTGCCGCCGGCATGAACCCGATGGACCTCAAGCGCGGCATCGACAAGGCCGTTGCTGCCACCGTCGAAGAGCTGGCCAAGATCTCCAAGCCATGCACCACCACCAAGGAAATCGCCCAGGTTGGCGCGATCTCGGCCAACTCCGACTACTCGATCGGCGAGCGTATCGCTGAAGCGATGGAAAAAGTCGGCAAGGAAGGCGTCATCACCGTCGAAGACGGCAAGTCGCTCAACGACGAACTCGACATCGTCGAAGGCATGCAGTTCGACCGCGGCTACCTGTCGCCTTACTTCATCAACAACCCGGACAAGCAAGTTGCCATCCAGGACAATCCATTCGTCCTGCTGTGCGACAAAAAGATCTCGAACATCCGCGATCTGCTGCCGATCCTGGAACAAGTTGCCAAGGCTGGCCGTCCACTGCTGATCATCGCCGAAGACATCGAAGGCGAAGCGCTGGCGACCCTGGTGGTCAACAACATCCGCGGCATCCTGAAAACCTGCGCAGTCAAAGCCCCTGGCTTCGGCGACCGCCGCAAGGCCATGCTGGAAGACATCGCTGTCCTGACCGGCGGCCAGGTCATCGCCGAAGAAGTCGGCCTGACGCTGGAAAAAGTCACGCTGGCAGAACTGGGCCAGGCCAAGCGCGTTGAAGTGGGCAAGGAAAACACCATCATCATCGACGGTGCCGGCCAGGCTGAAGCGATCGAAGCGCGCGTCAAGCAAGTGCGCGTGCAGATCGAAGAAGCGTCGTCCGACTACGACCGCGAAAAACTGCAAGAGCGCGTGGCCAAGCTGGCCGGCGGTGTTGCCGTGATCAAGGTTGGCGCTGCCACCGAAGTCGAAATGAAAGAGAAAAAAGCCCGCGTGGAAGATGCACTGCACGCCACCCGCGCTGCCGTTGAAGAAGGTATCGTTCCTGGCGGCGGCGTTGCCCTGCTGCGCGCACGTGCCAACATCACCGTCAAGGGCGACAATCCTGACCAGGACGCCGGCATCAAGATCGTGCTGCGCGCCATGGAAGAGCCACTGCGCATGATCGTCCAGAACGCAGGCGAAGAATCGTCGGTGGTCGTTGCAGCCGTTCTGGCTGGCAAAGGCAACTACGGCTACAACGCTGCCAACGGCACCTATGGCGACATGGTTGAAATGGGTGTTCTGGATCCAGCCAAGGTCACCCGTTCGGCACTGCAAAACGCAGCGTCGATCGCCGGCCTGATGCTCACCACCGACGCGATGGTCTGCGAACTGGCGGAAGACAAGCCAGCTGGCGGCATGAGCGGCATGGGTGGCATGGGCGGCATGGGCGGTATGGACGGCATGATGTAATTGCTGTTCGCCTGAACAGACAAGCCTGCAAGGTTCGCGCCTTGCAGGCTTTTTTTCGCCTGCCGTGTTCGCCGTCGCGACGCTGGCGCGCACGCTGCCGTTTCGTTTGGCGCATCGGTTGCCGATGCACATCCTTTGCTTTAGTATGGCCGCACTTCCGTTCCACTCCGGGCCGCTTCATGCAATACAAAAATACCCTCATCGTCGGCGTCTTCGTCGTGGTTTCCGGCATTGCGCTGTGGTACGACCGTCGACCCGCGCCCGCGCCGAAGGTAGCCGAGCTGCCGCTACCGGCCGTGGTGCAGGAAGCGCCGTTTGCCGGCCCCCGTTCGAAGGCGGCGGCCATGGCTGCGCTGTCGGCATTGCCTGAATTGCAGGCCTGGTCGGCCCATCTGGAAAAGTCGTCCGGCGGCACGGTGCACGGCGCACTGATCGAATACGGTCCCACCCCCAAAGTCATTGGCGGCAAGCATTACTGGCAGTTGAGCTATGTGGAGAACACGCCCGACGCGGCGCACCGCTGGGAAAGCTTCCTGGTCGGCCAGGATACGCCCGAGATCCTCGTCGACGATGACGAGTCGGGCCTGCCCATGCCGCTCGAGCAGTGGCGCAAGGAGCGCAATCCCCTCGCCCGCACCAGCGCCAACTGGCCTTGAGCGGGCTTAAGCTGGACTTAAGCAATCATGCCGAGATGTAGCTGCGCTTAACTGCCCAAATGGGAGATCAGCATGTGGCGCTGGTCAGCTTCGGCCGTGTCGCCCGCGCTCTCGGCGCGCGCGCCCAGTGAAATGCCAACCGACAGAATATCGATCAGCAGCAGCTGCAGCACGCGCGAAATCATCGACAGGAACGTGGTGCTGTCTTCCGCATGGTCCACCGCCAGGCAGACTGTCGCCTTCTTGGCCAGCGGCGAGCCGCTGCTGGTAATGGCGATGACGTCGGCGCCCGCGGCGCGCGCCGCTTCCACCGCAACGAGCAATTCAGGCAGGCGCCCGGAATTGGAAATGGCCACCACCACATCGCCCGGCTGCAGCAACTCGGCCGCCAGTGCGAACAGATGCGAATCCCCGTACGACGCCGTCGGAATCCGGAAGCGGAAGAACTTGTGCTGGCCGTCCAGCGCCACCACGCGCGAATTGCCCAGCGCGTAGAACTCCACGCGGTTGGCGCGCGTGAGCAGTTCGATGGCGCGGTCGATCGAGCGCACATCGAGCTGGTCGCGGAACTTGAGAATGGCCGACACCGTGTTGTCGATCACCTTGGCCGATACATCGTGGGTACTGTCGCCGGTGCGCACCTGGCTGTGACGCACGGGGATCGCGCCGGTCAGGCTGCTGGCGAACTTGAGCTTGAAGTCCGCCAGGCCCAGGAAACCGAGCGAACGGCAGAAACGGATCACGGTCGGCTGGCTCACCTCGGCCAGGCGCGCGATGCCGGCGATCGGCTCGTTGAGCACCAGGCGCGGATGCTCGAGCACCAGCGTGGCCACGCGCTGCTCGGCCGGTGTCAGTTCGTGCTGCAGGTGGCCGATGCGCTCCATGAGCGTATTGGCGCCGCTGCGCCCGCGCAGGTGCTCGGACAGGATCGTCGCCACACCATGGAAGGCCGGATTTGGCGTGGTGATGACAAAGGTCGGGATATCGGCCAGATAGGTCGAGAAGCGGCCCTTGGCCTCGAAGCGCGCGCGAAACGGCGAGCCGGCGAACCACTCCCCCATGCGCGGCACGATGCCGCCACCGATGAAGATGCCCCCAAAGGCGCCGAGCGTGACGGCCAGGTTGGCGGCGGCCCCGCCCAGCATGCCGCAGAAGCAGTCCAGCACCTCCAGGCACAACGCATCACGCTCGTCGAGCGCGCCGCTGATGATCTCGGGCGAAGTGCGCGGCGGCGCCTGCACGCCATTGCGGTGCGCCAGCGCGCGATAAATGATTTCCATGCCCGGGCCGGAAATCAGGCGCTCGTTCGACACGTGCGGCCACTCCTTCCAGGCGAACTGCAGGATCGCGAACTCGCGCTCGTCGGCCGGGGCAAAATTGACGTGGCCACCCTCCGAGCCGAGCGTGACAAAGCCGTCCACCGTCGGAATCACGCCCGATACGCCCAGGCCCGTGCCCGGTCCCAGCACGCCGACCACCGCATTGCCGGCCGGTGCGCCGCCGCCGACCTTCATCAGGTCATCGGGCTTGAGGCCGGGAATGGCCATCGCCAGCGCGGTAAAGTCATTGACGATCAACAGCGTCTGCAGCCCGAGTTCGCGGCGCACCGCATCGGTCGAGAATTGCCAGTCGCGGTTGGTCATCCGCACCTGGTCGCCATTGACGGGATTGGCCACCGCCAGCGCCGCATGGTGCAGCGGCGCCTCGTCATGGTCCGACAGGTAAAAGCGCAGGAGCGGCACGATGCCTTCGAAATCATCGCAACGCAGCACCCGCACCGAACGGAACACGTCAGGCGCCGTCTGCAGCGCAAAGCGCGCGTGCGTGGCGCCGATATCGGCCAGCAGGCGCGGGCCGTCCGCAAAGGCGGTGCGGGAAAACTTTTCCGGATCGGTGGGGGCGTTCATGATCAGCGCTTCAGGCCGAACCACGCGCCGTAAGGCGGCAGGGTGACGCTGGTGCCGTCCACACTGCCGGGCATGCCATGGCCTTCCAGCGCCGTCGCACCGGCCAGCGCGGGCAGCGTAAGCGTGACTGGTTCCGGACCGAGGTTGAACACGGCCACCAGCGGCGCATGCCCTTCCAGATCGCGCTGCAGCGCCAGCACCGGTTCGGGCGCGTCGAAGAAGCGGATCTCGCCGCGCGTGAGCTGCGGCTGCTGGCGGCGCCAGGCAATCAGGCGGCGCGCAAAATTGAGCGTGGAGTCGGGGTCGTTTTCCTGCAGCGAGGCGGCCGACGCGATGTGCTGCTGCGCCACCGGCAGCCAGGGCTGGCCGCTGGTAAAGCCCGCGTGCGGTGCCGACGCATCCCAGGGCATCGGCGTGCGGCAGCCGTCACGGCCCTTGAACTCGGGCCAGAAGGTGATCCCGTACGGGTCCTGCAGCAATTCGAACGGCACGTCCGCTTCGGTCAGTGCGAGTTCGTCGCCCTGGTACAGGCAGGGCGTGCCCTTGAGCGCGAGCTGCATCGCCAATACCAGGCGCGCCACGGCCGGGGTGGGATTGGCCCCGCCCCAGCGCGTCATGACGCGCTGCACGTCGTGATTGCCGACCGACCAGGACGCCCAGCCGCCCTTGACGCGCGCTTCGAATTCCTCGCTCTGGCTACGGATGTAGGCGGCGGTGAAGACCGGCGTGAGCAGGTTGAAACTGTAGGCCATGTGCAGCTTGTCGCCATCGGCGGTGTAGTCGGCCATGACGCCCAGGTTGTCGTCGGCCCCCACTTCGCCGATCGAGATGGCGCCGAATTCGTCGAGCAGCGCGCGGATCTTTTGCAGGAAGGCCAGGTTCTCGGGACGCGTCTTGTCGTAGACATGGGCTTGCATGCCGTACGGGTTGACGTCGCTGACGGTGGCGGTATCGCGGTTCACCGCCGGCGGATTGCTGCGCAATTCTGGATCGTGGAAGTGGAAATTGCAGGCGTCCATGCGCACCCCATCGACGCCCCGTTCGAGCCAGAAGCGCAGGCTGTCCAGGTGCGCCTGCTGCACCTGGGGATGATGGAAATTCATGTCCGGCTGGCTGACCAGGAAGTTATGCAGGTAGTACTGCTTGCGCCGCGTATCCCAGTGCCAGGACGAGCCGCCGAACACCGACAGCCAGTTGTTGGGCGGGTTGCCGTCCGGGCGCGGATCGGCCCACACGTACCAGTCCGCCTTGGGATTGTCGCGGCTCTGGCGGCTCTCGGCGAACCAGGGATGGGCTTCGGCCGTGTGCGACATGACCTGGTCGATCATGATCTTGATGCCCAGGCCGTGCGCCTTGGCGATCAGCGCGTCGAAATCGGCCAGGTTGCCGAACAGGGGATCGACGTCGCAGTAATCGGACACGTCGTAGCCGAAGTCCTTCATCGGCGACTTGAAGAACGGCGAGATCCAGACGATGTCGACACCGAGCGAGGCGATGTAGTCGAGTTTGGCGGTAATGCCGGGCAAATCGCCCACGCCGTCGCCGTTGGTGTCGAGGAAGCTGCGTGGATAGACTTGATAGATGATGGCTTCGCGCCACCACGGGGTAACTGGAGTAGGCATGCAGTGTCTCTATATGATGATTTTGTAGATAATATACATCAGTTATCGGCATTTAACAATATGCCGGCCGGCCAGGAAAATTCGAAGTTAAATCAACATAATCAATGAGTTATGAATTTTTCTTGCATTTTGATTAGGTCGTTACAGTAGTCAAACTACAGTAGAAAATTCTTGTGTTGCCATACTTGACGCTTACAGCTTAGGATCGCCACTGGTTAACATGGTGGGAGCATCGATGTCGCAGCTGGAAAAAGAGCAGGGAAACGGGCCGATGCCCCGGCAAATTCCGTACATCATCGGCAATGAAGGATGCGAGCGCTTCAGCTTCTACGGCATGCGCAATATCCTCACCCCTTTCCTGATCGGCACCCTGCTCCTGTTCATGCCTGGCGCCGACCGCGCCGGCGCCGCCAAGGACGTGTTCCACACCTTCGTCATCGGCGTGTATTTCTTCCCCCTGCTCGGCGGCTGGATCGCCGACCGCTACTTCGGCAAGTACGACACCATTTTGTGGCTCAGTCTTGTCTACTGCGCCGGCCATGCCTGCCTGGCGATCTGGGATGACAACGTCAACGGCTTCTACCTGGGGCTGTTCCTGATCGCGCTCGGTTCGGGCGGCATCAAGCCGCTCATCTCGACCTTTGTCGGCGACCAGTTCGACCAGACCAACAAGAACAAGGCCAAGGTCGTCTACGACATCTTTTACTGGATCATCAACTGCGGCTCGTTCTTCGCCTCGCTGCTGATGCCGCTGCTGCTCAAGGATTACGGCGCCTCGGTCGCCTTTGGCGTGCCGGGCGTGCTGATGTTCGTCGCCACCATCGTGTTCTGGTCCGGGCGCAAGAAGTATGTGCACCTGCCGCCGGCCCCGGCCGACCCCGATTCCTTCCTCAATGTCTGCCGCAGCGCCCTCCTGGCGCGCGCGCCCGGCCAGGGCCGCCCCGGCCTGCATCTGGCGCTGCTGGGCGCGGCCGCGGCCTGCGCCTCGCTCGCCATGTCGTACTCGTGGGACTTCGTGATCGCCGCCTGCACAGCACTGGTGCTGCTGCTTGCCTTCGGCGGCATCGGCACGGCGCTGCAGCTCGAACGCGCGCGCGGCATCCATCCCGACGAAGCCGTTGATGGCGTGCGCTCGGTGCTGCGCGTGCTGATCGTGTTCGCCCTGGCCACGCCCTTCTTCTCGCTGTTCGACCAGAAGGCCTCGACCTGGGTCGTGCAGGCCAACGCGATGGTGCCACCGACGCTGCACCTGTTCGGCACCAGCTTCACCTTCGTTGCAGCGCAGATGCAAGCGCTCAATCCGCTGCTGGTGATGCTGCTCATCCCCTTCAATAACGTGGTCCTGTTCCCGCTGCTGCGCAAGGCCGGCATCGAGCCGACCCCGCTGCGCCGCATGACCACGGGGATCGCCTTCGCCAGCTTGTCGTGGATCGTGATCGGCATCGTCCAGCTGGCCATCGACAGCGGCGCGCCCGTGTCGATGACGTGGCAGGTGCTGCCTTACGCGCTGCTGACCTTTGGCGAAGTGCTGGTGGCGGCGACCGGACTGGAATTTGCCTACAGCCAGGCGCCGAAATCGATGAAGGGCGTCATCATGGCCTTCTGGTTCCTGTCCACCACCGTGGGCAATCTGTGGGTCCTGATCGCCAACAAGGGCGTCAAGAACGACGCGCTGTTGGCCCACATCAGCGGCAGTGGCATCAGCGTCATGGCGTTCCAGATGTTCTTCTTTGCCGCCTTCGCCATGGCAGCGGCGATTGCCTTCGGCTGGTATGCGCGCAGTTACGTCATGACCGACAATTATCGGCGGACAGATGCGTAGTACAACTACATAAAATGGGCTAAACTCCTGATTCCATTGCCAAGGCGGGTGCCAACAACCTGTACCTTAAGTAATTTTTCAGGAATGCTCATGCGCCTTTCACTCCGCCTCGCCGCTCTTTCCCTCGCCATCGCCGGCGCCTGCGCCGGGGCCGCCGTGCCGCTGGCAGCGTGCGACGCGGCCGGCTTCCAGCGCGTGCTGCACGCGGGCGCGGTGCCGCCAGCGGCGCGCGCGGTGTGGCTCGACCGGCGTCTGGCGCGCTGGCCCGGCGCGGACGCCAGTGGCGTCTTCAAACTGTACTTTTCCCCCGTGGGCGGCATCACGGTGGCGGACGGACGCGTGTCCGGCGCCGCGGGCGCGCTCCCGATGACGCTCTCGCAAGCACCGCTGCCGGCAGCGACGGCGCAGCGCTTCAAGTATGTGGGCGCCGGCCCGGTACTCGAACTGCCCGCGTCGGCATTGCCGCGCCTGGGCGAGCTGCACCGCCAGCAACTGGTCCTGGTGCAGGAAGACCGCGACGGCCGCGCGCAGGCGGCCACCCGGCTGCAGGTCGCGGGCGCCTTTGACGACCTGTACGCGGCGGCGTTCGACACCGAGGGCCTGGGCGCCCATCCTGCCACGCGCGCGACCCGGTTTGCCCTGTGGGCACCGAGCGTGCAGCAGGTCGCGCTGTGCACCTACGCCAGCGGCGCCGGCAAGGCCAGTGCCATCACACCCATGCGGCCCGATCCCGCCACGGGCGTCTGGCGCGCCAGCCTGCCGGGCAACCGTTCCGGCACCTACTACCGCTATGTCGTCGACGTGGTGGCCGACAACGGTTCGCTGGTACGCAATCTGGTCACCGATCCCTATTCGGTCAGCCTGACTACCGATTCGGTGCGCAGCTACGTGGCCGATCTGGCCTCGCCACACCTCAAGCCTGCCGGGTGGGACCGGCACCAGGCACCGCAGCGCGTCCAGGCGCAAACCGACATGGTGGTCTACGAGCTGCATGTGCGCGACTTCTCCATCAATGACACCAGCGTGCCGCCGGCAAAGCGCGGCAAGTACACCGCCTTCGGGGAGACGCACTCGAACGGCATGCGCCACCTGGCCGCGCTCAGCGCCGCGGGCCTGACCGACATCCACCTGCTGCCCGTCTACGATATCGCCAGCGTACCGGAACGCGGATGCGCCGTGCCCGCCCCGTCAGGCGCGCCCGACAGTCAGGCACAGCAGGCGCTGGTGATGGCGACGGCAAACACCGACTGCTTCAACTGGGGGTACGATCCGTATCACTACAGCGCACCGGAAGGCAGCTACGCCAGCGATCCTGCCGACGGCGCGCGCCGCATCATCGAGTTCCGCGCCATGGTGATGCAACTGCACCGGGCCGGCCTGCGGGTGGGCATGGACGTGGTGTACAACCACACCTTCGCCGCCGGACAGCAGGAGCGCTCGGTGCTGGACCGCATCGTGCCCGGCTACTACCACCGGCTTGACGCTGCCGGCGCCATCGCGCAATCGACCTGCTGCGACAACACCGCCACCGAAAACCGCATGATGGAAAAGCTGATGGTCGATTCGGCCGCGCTGTGGACCCGTCACTACCGCATCGATTCGTTCCGCTTCGACCTGATGGGCCACCAGCCGCGCGCCGCGATGGCGCACCTGCAGACCCAGGTCGACCGCGCCGCCGGCCGGCATGTCAACCTGATCGGCGAAGGCTGGAATTTCGGCGAGGTGGCCGACGGCGCGCGCTTCGTGCAGGCGTCGCAGCTGTCGCTGGGCGGCAGCGGGATTGGCACCTTCAGCGACCGCGCGCGCGACGCCGTGCGCGGCGGCAGCGCAGGCGACGCGGGAGAAGATCTGATCCGGCGCCAGGGCTACATCAATGGCCTGGTCTACGACCGCAACGCGCTGGCGCCCGAGCGACCGGTGCAAGACTTGCTGCGCGCTGCGGACATGGTCAAGGTGGGTCTGGCTGGCTCGGTACGCAGCTACCGCATGCAAACGCAGGACGGCAAGCTGAGCGCCCTCGAGGGCATCGACTACGGCGGCCAGAGCGCCGGCTATGCCAGCGAACCGGGCGAAGCGGTCAATTATGTGGAGAACCACGACAACCAGACGCTGTACGACATCAACGTCCTCAAGCTGCCCGTGGCGACCAGCAGCGCCGAGCGCGCGCGCGTGCAGATCCTGGGGGCGGCGGTCAATGCCTTCAGCCAGGGCGTGGCCTACTTCCACGCGGGGATCGACACGCTGCGTTCCAAGTCGCTCGACCGTAACAGCTTCAATTCGGGCGACTGGTTCAACCGCCTCGACTGGCGCTACCAGGACAATTACTTCGGCAGCGGCTTGCCGCCAGCGGCCGACAATGGCAAGGACTTTGCGCTCCTCCAGCCCTTGCTTGCCAACGCTGCGCTCAAACCGGCGCCCGCCGACATCGCCTTTACGCGCGACGCCTTCCGCGATCTGCTGGCCATTCGCGCCAGCTCGACCCTGTTCCGTCTGCGCACCGCAGCCGACATTGGCGCGCGCCTGCGCTTTTACAATACCGGGCCGCAGCAGGTGCCCACCGTGATCGGCGCACGCATCGACGGCGCGGGCTATCCCGGCGCGATCTTTGCGGCCGTGAACTACTTCATCAATGTGGACAAGGTGGCGCACGCCATTGCGGTCGATGCCGCCGCCGGTACGCGCATGCGCCTGCATCCGGCGCACCGCGCCGACCCGCGCGCGGCAGAGGCGCGCTACGACAGCGCTACCGGGATGATGCACATCCCGGCGCGCACGGCAGTGGTCTTCGTCGAGTAAGGACGGTCAGATATCGAGGTGGGAGATCAGCATGCGCTTTTTCTCGGCATCGCTCTCGCCGATGGCTTGCGGTCCGAGCGAGATCCCGACCGACATGATATCGATCAGGAGCAGCTGCAAAATTCGCGAAATCATCGACAGGAACGAGGTGCTGTCTTCGCTGTGATCGACGGCCAGGCACACGGTGGCCTTTTTCGCCAGCGCCGATTTGCTGCTGGTGATGGCAATCACGGCCGCGCCGGCAGCGCGCGCCGCATCGACCGCCTCCAGCAGCTCGGGCAGCTTGCCCGAGGTCGAGATCACGATCACCACATCGCCCGGCTTGAGCAGCTCGGCCGCCAGCTTGAACAGGTGCGAGTCGCCGTAGGCCGAGGTGGGAATGCGGAAGCGGAAGAACTTGTGCTGGCCGTCGAGCGCCACCACGCGCGAATTGCCCATCGCGTAGAACTCGACCCGGCGCGCATTGCGCAGCAGGTCGATGGCGCGGTCGATCGACACCACGTCGAGCTGATCGCGGAATTTCAGAATCGCCGACACGGTATTGTCGATCACCTTGGCCGACAGGTCGTGGGTGCTGTCCGACACCCGTACCTGGCTGTGGCGCACGGGAATGGTACCGGTCAGGCTGCTGGCGAACTTGAGCTTGAAGTCGGCCAGACCCAGGAAACCGAGCGAGCGGCAGAAGCGGATCACCGTCGGCTGGCTGACATCGGCCAGACGCGCGATCTCGGCAATCGGTTCGCCCAGGACCTTGCGCGGATGCTCAAGCACCAGCGTGGCCACGCGCTGTTCGGCGGGCGAGAGTTCATGCTGCAGATGCTGCACCCGTTCCATCAGCGTGTTGGCGCCGCTGCGGCCGCGCAAATGCTCGGACAAGATCGTCGCCACGCCGTAGAAAGCCGGGTTGGGCGTCATGATCAGATACGTCGGGATCTCGGCCAGGTAGCCGGTAAAGCGGCCCTTGGCTTCAAAGCGGGCGCGGAAGCTCGAGCGGGCGAACAGCTCGGCGATGCGCGGCACGATACCGCCGCCGATGAAGATGCCGCCGAAGGCGCCCAGCGTCACGGCCAGGTTGGCGGCAGCGCCGCCCAGCATGCCGCAGAAGCAGTCGAGCACTTCCAGGCACAGGGGATCGTTGTCGTCGAGCGCGCCGCTGATGATCTCGGGCGAGGTGCGCGCCGCGACCTTGACGCCGTTGCGTTCTGCCAGCGCGCGATAGGTAATCTCCATGCCGGGACCGGAAATGAGGCGCTCGTTCGACACGTGCGGCCACTCCTTCCACGCATGCTGGAGGATGGCGAATTCGCGTTCGTCGGCCGGGGCGAAGTTGACGTGGCCGCCCTCCGAGCCAAGCGTGACGAAACCGTCGATGGTGGGGATCACCCCCGACACGCCCAGGCCAGTGCCTGGTCCCAGCACGCCGATGACCGCGTTCGACGCCGGTGCGCCGCCGCCCACCTGCATCAGGTCCGCACCCGACAGGCCGGGCAGGGACATCGCCAGCGCCGTGAAGTCGTTGACGATCAGGAGCGTGTTCAAGCCCAGCTCGCGCCGCACCTCGTCGGTGGAAAAGGCCCAGTCGCGATTGGTCATGCGGATCATGTCGCCGCTGATCGGATTGGCGAGCGCGAACGCGGCGTGGTTCAGCCGGATGTTCTTGTGGTCGGCGAGGTAGGAATGCAGCAGCGGCACGATGCCGCTGAAGTCATCGCACTTGAGCACGCGCACCGAGCGCAGCACGCCGGGCGCGGTTTCAAGGGCGAAGCGCGCATGGGTTGCGCCGATGTCGGCCAGCAGGCGCGGACCATCGGCATAGGCGGTGCGGCTGTATTTCGGTTCGGAGTCGGATTCTGTGGTCATCGCGGTAAATAGGGCAGGTTCGCGCGTAGCATACCCTATTGTACGAAATGCACCAAAAAAGTGCCGTAAGAAACGTCGCCGACCCGTCGCCCCCCCCTGCGCGAGGACGACGCAGGCTTGCTCAGGACAACGGCGGCACGCTAATACCCGATCAACACGATATTATTGCCCGCCTCAAACGTCACCTTGCCATCCGCCACCACGGCCGTCTTCCCGGAATAATAATCGCGCACGGTCTGCCCGTCGCCGAACACCCCGGCCACGTTGACCACCGCCGGCTTGTCCTTGGCCAGATCGAGCGCCACGACCACGCGGTCGCGCAGCTCGCCCCGTTCCAGCACCCGCTTGAAGGTATACGGACTGGTCTGCAGCTGCGTGTGCACACCCGCCCCCACCGCCGGATGGGCCTTGCGGAACAGGCCGAGGCGGGTCCAGTGGAATTGCAGATCGCCCACTCGGTAGCCGGGGCGCAACGCATTGCTGGCCAGGTCGTCCCAGTTCATGAACGAGCGCAGCGTCGCGTCGCCCACGGCGCCGTCGATCTTGAGCAGGCGCGCCGTCTCGTCGCCGTAATACACCTGCGCCGCTCCCGGCGCGAGCATCAGCTTGTTCGCCGTTTCGAAGGCGCGCGTGCGCAGCGGATCGAAGGGATTGCCATCATCGTGGGAACTGAGATAGTTGAGAATCCCGTTGCCCTTGAGGGGCCCGTTCAGCATGCCCGAATAACTGCTGAACAGCGCCTCGTAGCCCTGCTTGGCATCGGCCGGCATGCTGAAGTTGATCAGGCTGTCAAAGCCATTGGCGTAGAAGTCCACCAGCTGGCCGCCCCCCATGTCGAACTTGTGGCCATGCGCAACCGAATAGTTGTATACCTCCGCGACCATGAAGAAGGGATCGTCGCCCAGCTTCTTGGCAGGATTGGCGCGCTTCCAGTCTTCATACGCTGCGCTGGCAACCTGCTTGAGTTCCTTCCAGACCCCGGGCTCGGTATGCTTGACGGTGTCGCCGCGGAACCCGTCAAACCCGTACTTGCGCACCCAGTCCGCATGCCACTTCATCAGGTAATAGCGCGGCGCACGCGGATAGCCGGTGCGCTTGAAGAAGGCGTCGAGCTCGCCCACTTCACGTTCGTAGCGCCCTTCCTTCTTCCACTTGGCCACCAGCGTGGGCGGCAGCTTGACATTGGCGTTGCTGTCGGTGCGGATGTCGGGCAGGTTCTTGACCAGCGCGCAGTCGACCGTGGTTTTGGCATCCTTGTAGGTGCACAGCGGATCGAGCCGCACCCACTCTTTCGGCCAGGCCGGATCGGCCTTGGTGACCGGGCCGGTATGGTTCATGACCACGTCGAGCAGCACGCGCAAGCCATGGGCATGCGCCGTGTCGACCAGTTCGTGCAGATCCGCCTCGGTACCCAGGTTGGCATCGATGCTGGTGAAATCCTTGGCCCAGTAGCCATGAAAGCCGTAGGAGGTGCCGGTCCCCTCGTCGGTACTGGCGTGATTCTGCTCGACGGGCGGCGAAATCCACAGCGCGTCGACACCGAGCGATTCGAAATAGCCTTCGCGGATCTTGGCCGTGATGCCGACCAGATCGCCACCCAGGTAGCCGCGCAGGACCGCGCCGTCGGCCTTGCGGCCGTAGGCAAGGTCGTTGGCCTTGTTGGCGTTGTTGAAGCGGTCCGTCAGCATGAAATACACCGTCGCGTTCTCCCACAGGAAGGGCTTGTTCGGCGCCTGTGCGCAAACGGGGGCGCTGGCAGCGCTCAGTGCCAGGGCCAGCGAGACAGCGAGTACGGATGATTTCATGGGTTCCTGTGGTGGTGGGTTGGGATGCTAGGTAATGACGGACGGCCCCTGGCGGCCGCTGCCCGCCTTGAGCTGGGCGAGATCGTCGGCAGCGCGCGCCAGATCGGCCAGCACGGCCTGGGCGTCAAGCCCGTGACGCGCCGGATCGGCCTCGTACTGCTCCAGGTACAGGCGGATGGTCGCGCCCTCGGTGCCGGTGCCCGACAGGCGGAACACGATGCGCGCGCCATCGGTCATGACGATGCGGATGCCCTGCCCGGTCGCCACCGAAGCGTCGACCGGATCGGTGTACGAAAAATCGTCGGCCAGTGCCACCGTGTGGCCCGCGAGCTGCTGGCCTGCCAGGCCGGGCAGCGCCGCGTGCAGGCGCGCCATGATGGCGTGGGCGGCGTTCGTTTCGACCGCTTCGTAGTCATGGCGCGAATAAACGTTGCGCCCGAAGCGGGCCCAGTGTTCGTGCACGATGGTGGCCACCGGCTTGCCGCTGGCGGCCAGCAGATTGAGCCAGAACAGGACCGCCCACAAGCCATCCTTTTCGCGGATATGGTCGGAGCCGGTGCCATAGCTCTCTTCGCCGCACAAGGTCACCAGGCCGGCATCCATCAGATTGCCGAAGTACTTCCAGCCGGTCGGCGTTTCATAGCAGGCGATGCCGAGCGCGGCGGCCACGCGGTCCGGCGCGAGCGAGGTTGGCATGGAACGGGCGATGCCCTTAAGGCCGGCCCGGTATCCCGGTGCGACGGCGGCATTGGCGGCAATGATGGCCAGGCTGTCGGCCGGGCTGACGGCAATGCCGCGCCCGACGATCATGTTGCGGTCGCCATCGCCGTCCGAGGCGGCGCCGAAATCGGGCGCGTGCGGGGCGTTCATGAGCGCCACCAGGCCGGCGGCGTTGACCGGATTGGGGTCGGGATGGTGACCGCCAAAGTCCTCCAGCGGTTCGCCGTGGATGACGGTGCCGGCCGGCGCGCCCAGCATGCCTTCGAAGATGGCATGGGCATACGGCCCCGTGACCGCGCTCATGGCGTCGAACCGCATCGTGAAGCCGCGCGCGAACATGGCGCGAATGGCGTCGAAGTCGAACAGGCGTGCCATGAGCTGGGCGTAATCGGCAACCGAATCGATCACCTCCACCGCCATCTGCTCGATGCGCACGCTGCCCAGCAGGTCCAGATTGGTGTCCGGCGCGTCGCTGATGCGATAGGACGCCAGTACGCCACTCTGGCGGTATACCTCATCGGTGATGCGTTCCGGCGCCGGCCCGCCATTGGCGATGTTGTACTTGATGCCGAAGTCGCCGTCCGGCCCGCCCGGATTGTGGCTGGCCGAGAGCACGATGCCGCCGGACGCCGCATGCTTGCGCACCACGCAGCTCAGCGCCGGCGTGGACAGGATGCCGCCGCGGCCGACCAGCACCTTGGCGTAGCCATGGGCGGCGGCCATGCGCAAGATGGTCTGGATCGCCTGCCGGTTGAAGTAGCGGCCGTCGCCGCCGACCACCAGGGTCTGGCCGGCGCAGTCGCCCAGCGTATTGAACAGGGCCTGGACGAAGTTCTCGAGATAGCCCGGCTGACAAAATTGCGTCACCTTTTTGCGCAGGCCGGAGGTGCCGGGCTTTTGCCCGGCAATAGGGGTCGTCTTGATTTCCTGAATTGCCATGTATTTACTCCTGTCGTGAACCCCGAAGGATACGACAAGTTGGCAAAATCAGACGCCTCGTACCTGGCTGCCGGTGCTCTCATCGCGCACGATCATGGTGCACAGGCCGGCGATCACCATGCAGGCGCCGCCCAGCGCCAGCGTATTGACCGCGTGGCCGCCCAGATACTTGACGGTGATCGGTCCGAGGATCAGGCCCGCCACGATCTGCGGAATCACGACCGAAAAATTAAACACGCCCATGTAGTAGCCCATTTTTTCGGGCGGCAGGGAGCCGGCCAGGATCGCATACGGCACTGTCAGAATGCTGGCCCAGGCAACGCCCACGCCGACCATCGGCAGCAGCAGCAGCCAGCGGTCGTGGATGAACATGATGCTGACCAGGCTGACGCCGCCGAGGATCAGGCACAGCATGTGCAGCACCCGGCGGTTGGTCAGGCGCGCGATCTGCGGCAGAATGAAGGCCGCAAGGGCCGACACGCCGTTGTAGACGGCGAACATGATGCCGACCCAGTTACCGGCGCTCTGGAATGCGGCCGACTGCGCGTCGGTCGTGTTGTACACGTTGGCGGCGACGGCATTGGTGGTATTGACCCACATGACAAACAGCGCGCTCCAGGAAAAGAACTGCACGGCCAGCAGCTGGCGCATGGTCAGCGGCATTTTGCCGAAGCCGGCCAGGATCTCCTTGACCGCCAAGGCCAGGCCGCCATTGCGGGCGCGTTCGGCGCGAAAACGCGCCAGGTCGGCCGGCGGAATCTCTTCGGTGGTCAACACGGTCCACAGGACCGCGCCCATGAAGGCGATGCCGCCCACGTAGAACGAATAGCGCACCGTTTCGGGAATGGCGCCGTTGACGGCGACGTTGCTAAAGCCTGCCGCATCGAACAGACTAGGCAGGAGCGACGCGATCACCGAGCCGCAACCGATGAAGAAGGTCTGCATCGCAAAGCCGGAAGTCTGCTGCGACGCATCGAGCTTGTCGCCCACGAAGGCGCGGAACGGTTCCATCGCCACGTTGATCGACGCGTCGAGGATCCACAGCGCAAACACGGCCATCCAGATCGCGGTCGAATTGGGCATCAGGAACATGGCCAGCGTCGCCAGCAGCGCGCCGATGAAGAAGAACGGACGGCGCCGGCCCCAGGTCGCATGCCAGGTGTTGTCGCTCAGGTAGCCGACCACCGGCTGCATCAACAGTCCGGTGACGGGCGCGGCCAGCCAGAACCAGGGCAGATCGTCGGGCGAGGCGCCGAGCGTGGAAAAGATGCGGCTGCTGTTGGCGTTTTGCAGCGCGAAGCCGAACTGGATGCCGAAGAAGCCGAAGCTCATGTTCCACAACTGCCAGAACGTCAGGCGCGGCTTGATCGCCGAAAATTGCATGTGCATCAGTGTCCCCAAATGAGGCCGTGCACCGAGGGGGCGCGGCATATTGTGTAATTTGTAGCAAAGTAACATGGCGATTTCTAAGTGTCAATCCAAACCGTTCCATAGTAGAATTGACGCGCCAAACCAACAAAAACAGACAAAATTGTAGTCAAATAACAGAAACGATGGGGACACCATGCTGGATATGCAAAAGCGGTTGAGTAACTTTTTCTATGCGACGATGAGCCTGCCGTCGACGGCCATGGGCTTCGCGCTGTGTATCCAGATTTCAGCACTGAGCTGGATTTTGTCGACCAAGTTCAAGCTCGAGATCGACCAGATCGGCATCGTCTGGGCGGCCGGCCCGACTGCCGGCATCCTGGGCCAGGTGATCATCGGCCTCATTAGCGACAAGGCCTGGTTCTGGGGCGGCCGGCGCCGGCCCTTCATCCTGATCGGCGGCACGCTGGCCGCGCTGATGGTCTTCCTGCTGCCGCGCATCGATGTCGTCGACCGCTTCCTTGGCGTGGGCAATATCCTGGCCGTGGCGGTCGTCATCGCGCTGGTGCTGGACCTGTCGATCAACATCAGCTTCAACCCTACCCGTTCGATCATTGCCGACCTCACGCCCGAAGGCGACGCCCGTACCAAGGGCTATACCTGGATGCAGACCATCTCCGGCTTCTGGGGCGTGATGGCTTACCTGGTCGGTGCAACCTATGGCAACGAGACGCTGATCGCGCTGGGCGCGGTGATCGTGTTCGCGTTTTCGGTGGTGCCGATGTTCCTCATCAAGGAGCAGCGCGAACTGACCGTGCAGACCGGGACCGCCGCCGCGACCAAGGCGGACTGGGGTCACCTCACGCGCATCTATATCGCGCATGGCTTCTCGTGGCTGGGCGTGCAGTCGATGTTCGTCTACACCTATGGCTTTATCCAGACCCATATCGTGCCGGCCGGGCTGGCCGAAGCGCAGGCCAATGCCATGAGCGGGCAAGTGATTGCCTACTCGTTCGCGATTTTGAATACCGTCGGCTTCCTGCTGCCGGCGCTGGTGCTCGGACCGGTGGCCAAGCGCATCGGGCGGGTTCATACCCAGGCCGCCTGCGTGGCGATCATGGCCGCCGCCTATTTTGCCATCGCGTTCTACGCGCGCACGCCGTTCATGCTGTATGCGCTCATCGCGGTGGCCGGGATCGGCTGGAGCGCAATCGTCAGCCTGCCGTTCGCGATCATGAGCGACAAGGTCGACAAGAGCCGCATGGGATTTTTCATGGGCTTGTTCAATCTGTCGGTCGTGCTGCCGCAGCTGGCCTCGACCAAGGTCGGGTATGTGCTCAAGTCGGCGGGAGACAACAGCATGCTGTACCTGATTTGCGGCGGATCGCTGGCCATCTCGGCGGCGCTGTGGCTGCTGGTGAAGGATACGCAGGGTGTGACTGCGGCAAGCGCGACGCCGGCGCCGGCGCACTGAGTCACTGGGTGCCAACGACGTCGTCCTCGCCAAGGCGGGGCCGACCTCGCGTTCAGGACCTGGTCAGTTCGACCCCATCGACTGTCATCTTCCACATTTCGCCATCCTGGTGCGGCCGTTTCTGCACCACGAAGGTGGTGGTGATCGGCCCCAGACCGACGGTAAAGCCCTTGGCGACAAATTCCCGGATCGGCGCATTGATCGAGGTATCGAACGAGCCGTTTTTCGACGTCGTTATTTTCCGGTAGTCGATCATCCCGTCCATCCCGATGACCAGCGTGATGCCCGGCGCGGCCCAGGTGCCGGCATACCCTGCATGCTCCGGGTCCAGCGGCTTGTTGCAGGCGCTCAGGACGGCGCCAACCAGGACGATGCACAACAGTTTCAGCAGGCGCATGAGGTCACTTCCTTGAGCAGGATCGGCAATGGGGGATCACGCTTGTTCCAGCAATGGCCCGGCCGCCTGTTCCAGCAATTCCACCAGCTCCGGATCCATGTACCTGTACTCGTCAGGCACGTCCAGCACATGCATGGTGCGCCCGTCGAGCAGGCGCCCGAACGCCGCCTTCAGGCGCGCCTTGTGCTTGTCTTCCATGACCATGATCACACTGGCCCAGGCGATATCGTTCTCGGACACCGTGCGCCGCGCGCTGGGACTGGTCCCGGCCGAGCGCACCGACAGACCCGCACGGCGGCGAAACACTTGCTCGGCCGTGGGGCTGCGCCACTGGTTCCTGCTGCAGATGAACAGGACGTGCTGTTGAACGGGAATCAAGCTGGCTTGGGTCCCTTGCGGTGTTCCTTCTTCTTGGAGTCGTAGGACTTTTTCGGTCCCAGCTTCTTCTCCTCGAAGCGGCGGTCGCCGCCCACCATCTTCTTCGGCGCGCCCGCTTTTTTCGGTGCCGGCGCCTCGCCATCGCGCGTGATGTTGAGCTGCTGTCCAGCCACCCACACACCCTTGAGGTGGTCGATCAAGTCCGGCGGCATGTCGGCCGGCAGGTCGAGCATGCTGTAATCGTCGTAGATCTCGATGCGGCCGATGTACTTGGACTCGATGCCCGCTTCATTGGCAATCGCGCCCACGATATTGCCCGGCTTGACGCCGTGCGCATGACCTACTTCGATGCGGAAGGTGCCCATGCCGTCTTCTTGCGGACGCGCGGTGCGCTCGCGCTTGAAGGCGGGTGCGTCGCCGCGATCGGCCCGTTCGGCACGCGGCGGCGCGTCGGAACGCGGCGCGCGCGCCATTGGCGCGTCGTCCTTCCAGGACGGCGCTGCCTTGGCATCGCGGTTCGGCTTTTCCAGCAGCAGCGGCACATCGCCGCGCGCCAGACGCGCCAGCGCGGCGGCGATCTCGATCGCAGGCACATTCTGCTCGCGTTCGTATTCCTCGATCAGCGAACGGAACACATCCAGGCCACCGGCGGCAATCGCTTCCGTGATCTGGTCCTTGAATTTGGCGATCCGCACATCGTTGACGGCTTTCACGGTCGGCAGCGTCAACGGGGCGACCGGCTGGCGGGTGGCGCGCTCGATGGCCTTGAGCAGACCCTGCTCGCGCGGGGTGATGAACAGGATCGCTTCGCCGCTGCGGCCGGCACGGCCCGTACGGCCGATGCGGTGGGTGTAGCTCTCGGGATCGGACGGCACGTCATAGTTGATCACGTGGCTGATGCGTTCCACGTCCAGGCCGCGCGCGGCCACGTCGGTGGCGACCAGGATGTCGATCTTGCCGTTCTTGAGCTGTTCGATGGTGCGCTCGCGCTGGGCCTGCTGCATGTCGCCATTGATGGCCGTGGCGGCAAAGCCGCGCGCCTGCAGTTTCGATGCCAGTTCTTCCGTCCCCAGCTTGGTGCGGGCAAAGATGATCATGCCGTCGAACGGCTCGGCTTCCAGGATGCGCGTGAGCGCTTCGGTCTTTTGCATGCCGCTCACCATCCAGTAGCGCTGGCGGATATTGTCGGCGGTACCGGTCTTGGCCGCGACCGTCACTTCGGCCGGGTCGCGCAGGTAGGTCTTGGCGATGCGCTTGATCGCCGACGGCATGGTGGCCGAGAACAGGGCGGTCTGGCGCGTGTCCGGGGTCTTTTGCAAAATCTGTTCGACGTCGTCGATAAAGCCCATGCGCAGCATCTCGTCGGCTTCGTCGAGTACCAGCGTCTTGAGCATGGACAGGTCGAGCGAGCCTTTTTCCAGGTGGTCGATCACGCGGCCCGGGGTGCCGACAATGACGTGCACGCCGCGGCGCAGGGCCGACAGCTGGGGACCGTAGCTCTGGCCGCCGTAAATCGGCAGGACGCGGAAGTCCTTGATGTGGGCCGCATAGGTCTGGAAGGCTTCGGCAACCTGGATCGCCAGTTCGCGGGTCGGGGCCAGCACCAGGGCCTGGGGCGACTGCTGCTTGAGGTCGATGCGCGACAGGATGGGCAGGGCGAAAGCGGCCGTCTTGCCGGTCCCGGTCTGGGCCTGTCCGAGCACATCGCGATTGGCCAGCAGCAGTGGAATGGTGGCCGCCTGGATCGGCGATGGCGTTTCGTAACCAACCTCTTTCATGACTTTCAGCACGGCGGCGGAAAGATTGAGATCGGAGAACATCAGTACAGGGGTTTCAGACATGGGGACACTCGCAAATAATCATGCCGCCCCGAACGGGACAGCATCCTATAGTTTACCCTGTTCAAGGGAAGTTGGCGCAAAAATGGGGTTTCTCTGCTAGGATGCCCGGTTCTCCCCCGCCTTTCCCACCCATGCCAGAGACTACCCCCGCCCCATTCGACGTGTCCGTCACCGCCTATCCGCTGCCTGCCTGGCGCTACTGGCTGCTGTTCCAGTCGCCGCGCCAGCTTGCCTCATGGATCGTATTGTTGCTGCTGAGCGCACTTGCGCTGCAAAGCCTGGCCCTGCTGGCGGGGGTGGCGCTGCTCTCGACCGTGGTCTTGCTGGCCGCACTCGCTCTGGGCGGCCTGGTGTCCGTGGTCATGGTGCTGCCGGCGCGGGTGACGGTCTCGCCCTCGTCCGAGGTGGCCGTGGGCCGCGTCATCGACGAACTGGGTTTCCTGCGCTACACCGAGGTGGGCGCGCGCGACAATGCCGTGCTGTACCGCCAGAACTTGCCGCGTTTTCTGCGCTGGGAGGAAGGCAATATCCGCCTGGCCCGCGATGGCGCCGATCTGGTCATCAGCGGACCGATGGTCAATCTGAGCCGCCTGCGCCGCGGCCTGCTGGCGCGCACGTAAAAATCGGCACCCCAAACTAAAAAACCCCGCCGCTTGCGCGACGGGGTTTTGATCAGTTCACCGGCGATTTAGAACTTGTAGTTCGCGCCAGCCATGATGGTGCGGCCATACTTGCCGTACTCGAGTTGCTTGTCGCGGGTACCGGCATACGTTTCGTAGGCGGTGTTGGTCAGGTTGTTCACCTGCAGTACCAGGCCCAGACCCTTCAGGCTGCCTTCGGAGAAGCTGTAGCCAACCTGGAAGTCGAGAACGTTCTCGCCGACCACATAGCGCAGGGTACGGTCGTTGGCGAAGTTGCCGATCTCGCCGACGAAGTCGGAGCGGCGACGCTGCGAGACGCGGGTTTCGAAGCCATTCTTCTCGTAGTAGACCGTGAAGTTCGATACACGCTTCGACAGGCCTGGCAACGGAATGTTGGTACCGATGTTGCTGCCGCCATCTTCGATCGTGATCGAGCTGTCGCTCAGGGTGGCGCTTGCCGATACGCCGAAGCCGTCGAGTGCGTTCGATACCATGTTCAGTGGCAGCGATGCCGACAGTTCCACACCACGCAGCGAACCGCCCTTGCCGTTATATGGCGCGGTGTAGTTGCCGATGTTCGTGTTGGCGATCGTCCCTGGCGTGAACTTCGAGAAGTCGTAGTCCTTGGTCTGGGTGAAGATGTACGTGTCGAGCTTCTTGTAGAAGAAGGCACCGGCCAGATACGCCTTCTTGCCGAAGTACTTTTCCCACGATACGTCGAAGGCCTTGGCGCGCCATGGATCGAGCTGGGCATTGCCGCCGCTGCCGCCTGGTTTGAAGGTGGTGGTATCGACACCGAATTCGAGCGCGGCGCGCAGCTGGTCGACGCGTGGACGGGCGATCTGCTTGGCGACGCCAACACGGACCGTGTTCTGGTCTGGCAGGCCGAACACCAGGTTCATGCTTGGCAGGTAGTCGGTGTAGGTCTTGCCGTCTTCAACTGGCTTGACTTGCTGGCCGACCGGCGCGGTACCGTCATAGTAGTTGGCGGTCGACGACTGGTCGGTGCGCTGCACCTGCAGACCGACGTTACCACGCAGGTTGATGTCGCCGAAGTCGTGGTCCAGATTGGCCTTGACGAAGGCGGTGGTGATCTTCTCGTTCACGTCCCAAGCCTTCGATACCAGGTAGCTGGCGGTATCGGACGGGGCGAAGGTCATGTACTTGGCGACGACGCCTGGCACGTTCCACGACGGGATGATGCCGGTGCCGGCAAAGCCCAGGTCAACAGGGCTGTACAGCAGGTCCGACGAAATCGTCGTTGGCGCGCCGTTCAGGTTGATGTTGCCTTCTGGCTGACGCTTCTTCTTGGTACGGTCGGTGACATTGATACCGACATCGACGCCCGACAGATAGCTTTCGGCAGCCGCTGGCACTGGCAGCGAGGCGACCAGCTTGAAGCCTTTCAGCTCATCTTCCACGCGCGGCACCTTGCCGTAGCCCGAACCGTAGATCGAGTTACGCACATACAGGCTGGCTGGGTTGCTGTAGTCCAGGCCCGGGTTCATTTGCGAGAAGCCGCCATTGCCGAAGCCCAGAGCGACCGAGTCGAGCATGGCGGTATCGCCAGGACCGGCCATCTGCAGGTTGTTTTCCAGGCTCAGCTCGTCGCGCTTGGCTTTCGAGTAGTTCAGGTCGGCCAGCAGGGACCAGTTGCCGAAGTTGAAGGTGTTCGACCAGCCGGCAGCATGGATATCATCCTTGCGCTTGGTGTACATGCCGCGTACCAGCGGGTAGACATTGTCGATGGTGCCGCCGGTCAGCACGCCGTTCGAGGTGGTGGCCGGATTGTAGATCGGCGATGGCGACGCGCCACCGTTGTAGCCCGACAGGTTCACTTCGAACTGGTTGGCGGCATCTTCGCGCTTGAAGCGGGAAGCATACATATCGATCATGCTGGTCCACTGTTTCGATGGACGATACTGGATCACGGCCATGACGCCGTCGCGCTCGTTGCGGCCGCTGCGTGCCAGCGACTTGGCGCCGTCGGTGATGTAGGTACCAGCAGGCACGCCGTTGCGGCCGTCGGTCTTCCATGGCTCGTACAGGCCGGTCTGGTGATCGAGGATAGGCGAATCGAGGTGGGCGAAGCCGATCGCCACGCCCAGGGTGCGGTCCATGAACTGGTCGATGTAGCTGAAGCTGACGCGGTTGCCGGTGGCCTTTTCGTTGGCGATGGCGCCCAGCGAATTACGCTCGCCGCGCACGTTGATGGCGACGGTGCGCTTGCCGAACGACAGCGGACGCACGGTCTGCAGATCGATCGTGCCCGACAGACCCTGGCCAACCATGCCGGCGTCAGGCGTCTTGTAAATGGTAACGGCGCTCAGCAGCTCCGATGGATACTGGTCGAACTCGACGCTGCGGTTGTCGCCCGTCGATACTTGTTCGCGGCCGTTGAGCAGCGTGGTGGCGAAGTCCGGGGACAGACCGCGTACGCTGATGACCTGGGCACGACCGGCGACGCGTTGCGCGGCCAGACCTGGCAGGCGGGAAATCGATTCTGCGATACTGACATCCGGCAGTTTGCCGATATCTTCTGCGGAAATGGCTTCAACGATCGAGCTCGCGTCTTTCTTGACCGAGATCGCATCTTCGATACCGCGACGGATACCCGACACCACCACCGATTGAATGGCCGGATCTTTGGCTGCTTCGCCAGTAGCAGGCGCGGTTTGCGCGTAGGCCGAAGTGCCCAGCACGGTAAGGAACACGGCGCAACCTGCTGCAACCGGGTTCAGCTTGAAAGCGGCGTTAGTGCCCTTGCTCGCAAAAATATTCATTTGTCCCCTCATCTCATCAGTACTACACAATTCCCGGCAATCCAGCCTGGCAGCTACTACGCGGGATCCTTTAGCGAAACGTTCTAAGACGCTCTGATAAAGATTTTGTACTAAAACTAGATGCACTGTCAACGAGAGTTGCGCCGCACTACGGAAATGTGGTCTTTTTACGCACAATCGCTACTCTCACGGGCTACGGCGTTGTATTTAGGGTACAGGCGCCACCCAAGCTATCTGTAGTACGACTACATTTTCCTTGTTTTTCACCAATTTGGAGCATGTTCGCCCCATGCTGGGGCACCGGGACCCGGATTTGCGGCCGATCCGGGGTGCGCCCAACTACACTGACCATGTTGCCTGTAAATGCAGTCTTGACGTTTTACGCATCCTGGCCTAGCGCTGCGGGGCTTGTACTATAACTAGCGAAAAAACTGCCGAAGGGCGAATCAGCGTTTGCTGGCGCCATGCCCTTGGTGTATGCTTTTTATCAGCTATCAAGGTAGTGAAACTACCGATTTCAAACCGAGCACGATCCATCGTGCCGTTCCCGGCCCATCTTTGGAGACATGCCGACATGACACCTCGCCTGACCGCCCTGCTGCTCTGCGGCGCCTTTCTGTTTGCCGCGCCCGCCTGCGGGGCCGCCACCCGCATCGACCACATGGAACCGCCGTTCTGGTGGGCTGGCATGCAGCACCAGAAGCTGCAGTTGATGGTCCATGGGGACCACATCGCCGACCTGGCGCCCGCGCTCAGCTATCCCGGCGTGCGCCTCGACGGCGTCACGCGCGTGGCCAATCCGAATTACCTGTTCATCGACCTGACGCTTTCTCCGGGCGTCAAGCCGGGCAATGTCGAGATCCGCTTCGGCAAGTCGCTGACCTACCGCTACCAGCTGCGCGCGCGCGACAGCAGCTCGGCGCAGCGCCAGGGCTTCAGCAGCAAGGATGCCATCTACCAGGTGATGCCCGACCGTTTCGCCAACGGCAACCCCGCCAACGACAGTGTCAAGGGCATGCTGGAAACGGCCGACCGAAGCCTGCCGGGCGGACGCCACGGCGGCGATATCCAGGGCATGATCGACCATCTCGATTACATCGCCGGCATGGGCTTTACCCAGCTGTGGCCCACCCCGCTGGTCGAGAACAACATGCCGGCCTACTCCTACCATGGCTACGCGGCCACCGACCATTACCGCATCGACCCGCGCTATGGCAGCAATGAGGATTTCCGCCGCCTGTCCGACGAAGCGCGCAAGCGCGGCATCGGCATCATCCAGGACGTGGTGCTGTCGCACATCGGCGCCAGCCACTGGTGGATGAAGGACTTGCCGACGCCGGACTGGATCAATCACCCGGACCAGTTCACCCCGACGCGCCACCACCGCGTGGCCGTGCAAGACCCATATGGCAGCCGCGCCGACAGTCAGAACTTCACCACCGGCTGGTTCAGCAAGGGCATGCCGGACCTGAACCAGACCAACCCCATGGTCGCCACCTATCTTATCCAGAACAATATCTGGTGGATCGAGTTCGCCGGCCTGTCGGGTCTGCGCATCGATACCTATGGCTATTCGGACGGCGCATTCCTGACCGAGTACACGCGCCGCCTGATGGCCGAATATCCGCGCCTGAACATGGTGGGCGAAGAATGGCACAAGTCGCCCGCCGTGGTCTCGCACTGGCAAAAGGGCAAGGTCAATGCCGACGGCTATACCAGTTCGCTACCCAGCCTGATGGATTTCCCCCTGGCCGAAGCGATGCGCGGCGCGCTGGCCAGCAAGGAAGCCGACGCCCAGTTCACGGAAGTCTACGAGATCCTGTCCCAGGATTATCTGTATCCCAATCCCGGCAACCTGGTCCTGTTCGACGGCAACCACGACCTGTCGCGTATCTATAGTGTGGTCAACGAAGATGCGGGACTGTACAAGATCGCCATCGCCTGGCTCATGACCATGCCGCGCATCCCGCAGTTCTACAATGGCAGCGAGATCCTGATGACCAGCGAGACGGGCGCGCGCAACGATGCCAGCTACCGGCGCGACATCCCCGGCGGCTGGGCGGGCGATCCGGTGAGCGCGTTCAGCGGCGCCGGCCTCAGCGCTGCCCAGCGCGACGCCCAGCAGTTCGTGCGCAAGCTGGCCAACTGGCGCAAGGGGGCCAGCGTCATTCATAACGGCCGCACCATGCATTTCGGCGCCGAGGACGGCACCTACGTCTATTTCCGCTACGATGGCACGCGTACGGTCATGGTGGCGATGAACCGCGGACCGGCCCAGGCGGACCTGGCGACGGCGCGCTTTGCCGAAATCCTCAAGGGAGCATCGTCCGGCATGGACGTCATCAGCGGCCAGCGCGTGGCGCTGGGAAGCAGCTTGTCCGTGCCGGCCCACGGCGTCATGGTACTGGAGCTCGAATGAAGCGTGCCAGCCGCATCCTGCCCATGCTGGCCATGCTGGCCGCGTGCGCTCACGCCCAGGCGCAGCAGCGGCCCACGGTCGACGCCCTGTTCGACGCCATGGCCATCAGCGTGCCGGCAGGGCAGCAGTCGCGCTACGTGGTCGGCGACAACCTGACCGGCTACTTCGAAGGCTTTACCCACGCCAGCGCCCGCGGTGCTGGCTATATGATCGGCAACGAGAGCGTGTTTCTCGGTTACCAAAGCGGCGCCCATGCGCGCGCCGCCGCGGCCGAACAGGTCCTGCCCTACGGCCACCGCACCACCTATCCGGACGGCGCGACCGAAGAGATGGCGTTGCTGTCGAAGCAGCGCGCCATCGCCATCCGAATCGGCGGCAACGGCGCGGCGCCACTCACGGTCAAGCCCCTGCTACCGGCCTTCGGTGCCGCCACGCGCAGCGGCGCCGTGCTGGTTTTGCCCCCCGCCCCGGGCAAGACCATGTACTGCGCCATTGCGGCCGCTCCGTCAGCGAGCATCGACGACACCGGCATGGTCAGCAGCGGCCACGGTGCACGGTCGCTCACTGTCATCCTCGCTTTTGCGCCAAGCGCCGAGCAGGCGCGCCAGCGCGCCGCGGCGCTCGTTGCAGGCGACGCCATCGGGACTGAACGGCGCCAGCGCCACCAGGCGCTCACGCGCAGCATGCTCGTCACCAGCGACGCCGACTACAACAAGGCGCTCAACTGGGCCAAGGCGGCCAGCGCAATGTTCGTGGTCGAGGAATTCGGCACCGGCATCTGGGCCGGCCTGCCCTGGTTCCGCGACAACTGGGGGCGCGACACCTTCATCGCCCTGCCCGGCACCCTGCTGGTATCGGGTCAGTTCGACCAGGCCAGGGCAGTGCTGGCCAACTTTGCCCGCTACCAGAACCTGCGCTCGCCGCGAGAGAAGGAATACGGCCGCATTCCAAACCGGGTGGCCGCCGGTGACAGCATCATCTACAATACCGTCGACGGCACGCCGTGGATGCTGCGCGAAGCCATGGAATATATTCAGTACACGGGCGACCGCGCCTTTGCCGCCGACATGTACCGGCTGGCGGTGCCCTACTTCGACGGCGCCATCGCCAACTACGTGGATCAGGATGGCTTGCTTGCGCACGATTCTGCCGACACCTGGATGGACGCGCGCATCGAGAACAAGCAGCCCTGGTCGGCGCGCGGACCGCGAGCGGTGGAAATCCAGGCGCTCTGGTACACGGCCCTGCGCAGCGGCGCCGAGCTGGCTGATCAGGCCGGCGACCGCACCCGCGCCGCGCAATGGCGCGCGCTGGCCGAGCGCGCCCGGAACAGCTTCCTGCGCCTGTACTGGGATGGCAGCACCATGGCCGACCGCCTGCGCGACGATGGCAGCGGCGACACCAAGGTGCGGCCCAACCAGCTGATGCTCGTCTCGATCCCGTTCGACGATTTCGTCGCCCCCGCCGTACAGGCGCGCGTGACGCGCAACGCCGTCTCGGCGCTGCTCTACCCCTACGGCATCGCCTCGCTCAGCCAGGACGACCCGTACTTCCACCCGCGCCACGAGAACCCCGACTACCACCATAAGGATGCGGCCTATCACCAGGGCACCATCTGGGGCTGGAATGCCGGCTTTACCGTCACGGCCCTGAACCGCTTCGGTTACCAGGACCTGGCATGGGCCTTGACGCAAAACCTGGGCGGCCAGATCCTCGGCCTGGACACGCTGGGCAACATGAGCGAATTGCTGGACGCGCTGCCGCGTGAGGGCGGCGCGCTCAAGCCCTCGGGCACCTACGCCCAGTCCTGGAGCGTGGCCGAGTATGCGCGCAACGGCTATCAGGACTACGTGGGATTCCATCCCAATCTGCTGACGAACACGCTCGCCTTCCATCCCGCGATTCCCGCGGCGTGGACGCACTTCGACGCCATCCTGCCGTTCGGGTCGGGTGAAGAGCTGCGCGTGCGCTTCCGCCAGCGCGGCGCGCGCCAGCAGTGGACCATGCAGCTGCGCGGCGGACCGGCGCGCCGCATTGCCTTCGATTTCCTCAATGCCGACAAGAGCCGTTCGCGCACGGCATTTACCCTGCTGCCGGGGCGCGCGCAAACGCTGTCGCTGGCCGCCGGCCGGGCGCGCCTGGCCGGCAAGGCGCTGGCCGTGCAACCGGTGCAGGCCTCGTTTGCCGCCACCATCGGCAACCTGCACTTCGTCACCCCACGAGCGTACCGCCCGCAGGACTTCCCCATGCTGCGTGAAAAAGACGCTCTCAAGCACCTCATCGAAGGCAATGCCTACCAATGAAAAAACTCGGTCTCCTGTTCGCGGTCCTGATGGCGTGCGGCGCCGCCCGCGCCGACGGCCCCATGTACCTGCGCGGCGGCTTCAATGGCTGGGGCATCGACGATCCGCTGATCGCGCGCGGCCAGGGCATCTTTGAAGCGAGCGTGCGCCTCAGCCCCGGCAACCATCCGTTCAAGGTGGGCAGCGGCGACTGGTCGGCCGAATGGGTACTGAACCAGGAGCGCAGCGTCAGCGTCACCCCGGGCACCAGCTACCCGATGGACAAGCGCACCGGGCCCGAGGATTACCTGTTCGTCAAACAGAGCGCCGACTACCTGTTCCGGCTCGACCTGTCACGCCCCGAGGTACCGGTGCTGAGCGTCACGCGCGTCGCCACCGCACCGGCGCCGGTGAGCGATCCCCACGCCGGGCATGCCGGCGTGGCCACGCTGCGCTACCGCACCTTCGACCGCAGGACCGAGGTGGCGCGCTTTTCCTCGCCGGATGCGGCTGCGCCGCTGCGCACCTATGTCCATTCCACCTCCATGCAGCTGCGCGATCCGGGCCCGCAATCGACCAGCTACCGCGAAACGGCGGACCTGCCGGTGCTGCGCAGCGGCAGTCTCGCCTTCGACGCGCTGTTCGCCCTGGCGGCGGCGGAAATGCGCCAGGATTCGGTGACCCAGATCCGTGACGGCAATTACAACGGCGGCGCGCCGGTCGATTGCGTCTGCTTCGAAACGGGCGAAAAATGGCACTATGTCTGGACGCGCGACCTGTCCTACGCAGCCGATCTGGGCCTGGCCATGTTCGATCCCGAACGCGTGCGCAATTCGCTCGACTTCAAGCTGTCGGCGTACCGCCAGGGCGTGAGCAAGCCGCTGGCGGCGGCGGGCAGCGCCGATGGCCTGCAAATCATCCAGGATACCGGGACCGGCGGCAGCTGGCCGGTCAGCACCGACCGCGTCAGCTGGGCTTTCGGCGCAGAACGCGTGCTTGCCCTGCTGGCGCCGGCCGAACGCGAAGCCTTTGCCAGACGTGCGCTGGCGGCCCTGTCGAATACCATCGACAACGACCGCATCGCCGCGTTCGACAGCGCCTCGGGCCTGTACACGGGCGAACAATCCTTCCTCGACTGGCGCGACCAGAGCTACGCCGCCTGGATCGTCAACGACCTGTCGTCGCTGGCCAGTTCGCGTGCGCTGTCGACCAATGTGGGCCACTACAAGGCGCTCACGCTGGCGGCCGGCCTGGCGCGCGAACAGGGCGACAGCGCCCGCGCGCAGCGCTACACCGACTGGGCGCGTGCGCTGCGCACCGCCATCAACGCGGTGTTCTGGCGCGAGCGCGACGGTATGTACAGCAGCCTGAGCGCGGCCCACTTCGACGGCGCGCCCATGGCCAGGTACGACTGGCTGGGCCAGGCGCTGGCGATCGTCACCGGGGTGGCCGATGCCGGGCGCGCGCAGCGCATCCTGGCGCGCTATCCGCACGGACCGATGGGGCCACCGGTGATCTACCCGCAGCAGCAGGACATGCCGGTGTATCACAACCGCGCCATCTGGCCGTTCGTGACGGCCTATGGCCTGAAGGCGGCAGTCATCGGGCATAACGTCAGCGTGGCCGATGCCGCGTACGACAGCCTGGTGCGCGGCGCCGCGCTGAACCTGTCGAACATGGAAAACCTGGAGTGGCTGTCCGGCCAGCCCCTGCTGCTCGACGAACAGCACCCGGCGCTGATCGGGCCGGTGATCAATTCGAAGCGCCAGCTCTGGTCGGTGGGCGCCTACCTTGGCATGGTGGTCGAGAATGTGTTCGGTCTGTCGGCCAGCGCCGAGGGTCTGGCGGTGCAGCCCTTCGTCACAGCGCGGCTGCGCCGGCAAGCCTTCGGCAGCGCCGGCGTGGCGACCCTCAGCGGCCTGCGCCTGCACGGAAAGCGGCTATCGGTTCGCCTGCACCTGCCCAAGGCATCCCCGCGCGACGGCTATTACAGCGTGGCGGCGGTGGCACTCGATGGCGTCAGCGCCGGCCAGCACATTGCCTGGGACCGCATCGGCGCCAACAGCGTGATCGACGTCAGGCTCGGCGCGCTGGTTCCGGGTCGCCAGGAGATCACGCGCGTCAACGCCGATCCCTACAGCGAGGCGGCAACCGTGTTTGGCCCGCGCGAACCGGCAGTTGCCAGCGTAAAGCGCGATGGCGACAGCGTGACCGTGGCCTTCAGCGCCGCCAAAGGCAGCGCCGACACCGTCTACCATGTCTACCGCGATGGCAAACTGGCCGTCCCGGGCCTGCGCACCCTGAGCTGGACCGACCGCAAAGCGGGACCGGCATCGTGCTACGCCGTCGAAGCGCAGTTCACCGCATCGGGCAACCGCAGCCATCACAGTGCGCCAGCATGCACGGGCAATGCGATCGAACTGGCCCTGCCCGACGCTGCGCGCACACAATGGGGCAAGCCGGAGGACACGCTGGAAATGAACGGCATCGATGTGGCGCAGGGCGGCCGCTACCAGGTGCAGCTGCGCTACTTCAATGGCGCCAACCAGATCAACCTTGGCATCAGCGCGGGGGTCAAATGGCTGGTGCTGCGCAATGCCGCGGGCGAGGTCGCCGCGCAGGGCGTGGTGCAACTGCCCCACGTGCGCCGTGGCCAGGCCCTGGCCTATTCGACGCCACTGGCCGCAACCCTGGCGCCGGGCAGCTACCGTCTTGCCATCAGCGATTTTTACAACATGAGCTACCTGGCGGCCAACAGCAGCTTCAGCGCCGCCGGCGGCGCTGCCGGGCCGGCCAACCGGGCCGACATCGAAGCCGTGCGCCTGCTGCCGGTGGCGACGCCGTGACTTAGCGCGCGCGCCGCGTGTGCAGATTCAGCGAACCGATTTTGGCGAAATCGATCGGCTTGACGATGTGTTCATCGAAGCCCGCATCCATGGCCAGATCGCGGTCGCGCTGCTGGCCGTAGCCGGTCAGCGCGATCAGGCAGGCGTCCTGCATGCCGGCCAGCGTGCGCATCTGCGCTGCCACCTCGTAGCCGCTCATGTCGGGCAGGCCGATGTCGAGGAATACGAACACGGGCGTAAAGGCGGCGGCCTGCTCGAGCGCCATGGTGCCGTTGTACGCAACCCGCACATCGTGCCCTTCAATGCCCAGCAGTTCGGCCAGAATGTCAGCCGCGTCGACGTTATCGTCCACCACCAGTACTCGGGCCGGCGCAACCACTTCGGGTTCGGGCGCCACGCGCCGCTCGTCGCCACGCTCGATGCCGTCGACCGGCAGACGGACCAGGAACATGCTGCCCTTGCCTTCGCCGTCGCTGCTGGCGCTGACCGAGCCGCCGTGCATCTCCACCAGCGTGCGCACCAGCGACAGCCCGATACCAAGTCCATCCTGCACCCGGTCGGTGGTGTGGCCGTCCTGGGCAAACATATCGAAGATCATGTCGAGCTTGTCCGCGCCGATACCGATGCCATCGTCGGCCACGCAAATGCACAGCTGCCCGGCCTCCACCGTCACATCGAGATGGACAGTCCCGCCGTGCGGCGTGAACTTGACGGCGTTATGCAGCAGATTGCCGACAATCTGCGTGAGCCGCACATGGTCGCCGAAGACCCACACTTCATGCGCTGGCAGGGCAACGTGCAGCTGCTGGCGGCGGCTGGCAACAATATGCTCGACCGACTCGCGCGCGCTGTCGATAAAGGTGGTGAGCGCGACCCGTTCGCGGTGCAGGTTGATCTTGCCCTTGGAAATGCGCGCCACGTCGAGCAGGTCGTCGACCAGGCGAACCAGGTGGCCGGTATGGCGAACGATGGTCTTGCGCGCGCGGTCCTGCGCGGGCGGCACGCGCGGATCGAGCCTGCAAAGCAGTTCGACGGCGCTGCGGATCGGCCCGAGGGGATTGCGCAGTTCGTGGGCGAGGGTGGCCAGAAACTCATCCTTGCGGCGGTCGACGTCGCGCAGCTCGCGCTCCACCCGGCCCAGCCGCAGCAGTGCCTTGACGTTGGCCACCAGCTCTTCCGGTTCGATCGGCTCGAACAGGTAGTTGTCGGCGCCACCTTCGAGCGCGCGGATCTTGTCGGCCACGCCAATATATGAGGCCGAGGTCTGCAGCACCAGCACGGCGCGGGTGGCAGGATCGGCCTTGAGCTGGCGGCACACGTCGAAGCCGTTGATGTCCGGTAGCTTGACGTCGAGCAGGACCAGTTCGGGCCCGTCGTCCCGGGCGCGCTGCAGCGCAGCGGCGCCGCTGGCCGCCTCGATCACGGTGAACCCGGCGCGCGTGAGGATGCGCGATTTGGCATAGCGGGCGCCATCGCTGTCGTCGACGTTGAGAATGATGGAATCGAGAAATGGGTTGGTCTGCATGGCAGGTCTCAGTTCGGGTGCGGAGGCGAAAACAGGTCAGCGCTGACGCCAGCCTGCACTGCATGAACAAGCGGCAGAGTGACCGTGAAGACCGATCCGGCGCCGGGAACGCTGGTGGCGCTGACCGCGCCGCCGAGCAATTCGGCCAGCTTGCGGCACAACGGCAGACCAAGTCCGGTACCCTTGGACTTGGCTTGTAAATGATTTTCGATCTGGCTGAATTCTTCAAACACCAGGGACAGATGGCGGGCTTCGATGCCAAGGCCGGTGTCGCTGACACGGAACGACACGCTGCCGCCATCCGGGTCGATCACAGCGCGTATATCGATGGCGCCGCGTTCGGTGAACTTGATCGCGTTGGAGATGAAGTTGCGCAGAATCTGCGACAGCTTGCCCTGATCGCTCACCATGATCAGATCGCGCGCCGGTTCATGGAACGCCAGCGCCAGCGCCGGGTTGACCAGCAAGGGACGCAGCATGCCGCGCAGCGCGCCGAACATCTCGGCCACGCTGAAGGCGGCGACCTTGACGTCGACCTTGCCGGCCTCGATCTTGGCCAGATCGAGCAGATCGTCGACCATGTCGTTGAGCGCCATGCTCCCTTGCAGTATGAATGTCACCTGCTTTTCCTGTTCCTCGGTCAGCTCGCCATCGGCGCGCGAGAGCAGCAACTTGGACAAGGCGCGGATGGAGCTGAGCGGCGTACGAAATTCGTGGCTCATGTTTGACAGGAAGCGCGACTTCATGGCGTCGGCGTGCACCACACGCGCGGCACGCTCATCGAGTTCGGCGTACAGGGCCATTACGCCGCGGTTGGTCTCTTCCAGCTGGGCGGTCAGGCGCATCTGCTCTTCCTGACGGGTTTTCAGTTCCGCCAGCGCGCCCAGCAATTCCTGGTTCTGCTGCTGCACCTCGGCCAGCATCGATTCAGGCAGCAGCGCCGCCAGGCCCGCACTCATGTCGCCCACCATGCGCGCGCTCAAGTGCGCACTGCCTGGCGGCAGGTGCTTGTGCATGACAATGCTGGTACCGCGTCCGGGTGCGGTCTGCAGGGCGAAATGGTCCATCAGCTTGCGCGCGCCCAGAATGCCCAGGCCCATGCCAGTCTTCGATACATAACGGCCGAGCAGGATTTCTTCGAGGTTGGCAAAGCCAGGACCCTGGTCCTCGATCAGAATTTGCATCACCTGCAGCGCTCCGGCATCGGCGATGGAAAATTCGACCCGCCCCCCGTGCGCATAATTGAATACATTGCGGGCCAGCTCGGAGACCGACGTGGCGATGCGTACCTGGTCTTGCATGGCAAAGCCGCAGCGCACGGCGATTTCGCGCGCGCGCTGGCGCGCCGCCACCACGTCCAGTTCGCTGTTGATGGCCAGCTTGAGGATGCGCATGCTCATGGATGGTCGCCGCGGTGGCGCACCACCAGGATCAGTGCATCGTCGCGCTGACGGGCAAAATCGCGATACAGCACGGCCGCGATCAGACTCGGATGGCAAAATTCCAGGCCGCTGTAGGCGTACAGATCCCAGCGCGTGCCGATGCCGTCCGAATGGAGCAGCACCAGCGCACCGGGTTCCCAAGGCAGAACGAATTCCTGCACCTTGCGCAGATTGCTGCCGACGATGCCGTTGTGCGACATCAGATGCTTGCGGCCGCCGCCGGCGCCGCCATTGAACACGCAGCCGGCAATGTTGCCCACGCCGGCAAAGGTCAGCTCCTGTTTGTCCGGGTCGATGCGCAGTGCGGCCAGGGCCGCGCCGCGGGTGCCGCGCAGGGTGTCGTGCGCCAGCGCCACCAGCGCGCCTGGTCCCAGCTCCGGACGGGCCGGTACCAGGGCCACCGCCAGGTCGGCGGCGTGCGCCGCGTCCGGACCGTGGCCCAGCCCATCGGCGACGCACACGCTGAGCGACTCATGGCCCGCGGTCGCCCAGGCGTCGCCGCAGGCCTCTTCGCCGGCCAGCGGCAGGCATACCACCCCCAGCTGCCATGGCGTGTGGGGCGCGCCAGATGGGTGATCCCACAACACCATCAGCAGCACCGTGCCCTTGCCTTCGACCGAATGGATATCGAATTCCTGCGACAATCGCCGGATCGCGCCCAGGCCCACGCCATAGCTGCCCGCAGTCGAATGGCCATCTTCCATGTGCAGGTTGACGTTGGCCATGCCCGGCCCGGCGTCAATCGCCAGCACTTCGACGCCACGGCTGTTGCCTTCGGCACGCGCGCGCAGCACGATGTCCCCGTGGTTCGCGTGCTTGAGAATATTGGTTGCCGCCTCGGTGATCACGATGGCCAGCTGGCCGGCGCGAATCTCGTCGAAGCCGATTGCGCGGGCGAGCGTATTGCCGGCGCGCCGTGCAGCCGCGATGCCGCTCGACTCTGCGATCGCATACGAACTCTGCTTGCCGGAGTGGTTCAAAAGGGCTTCCATTTGGTGATCGTGACGGTGGTGCCCATGCCGGGCTGGCTTTCTATCTCGAATTCGTCGGACAGGCGGCGCGCACCCGACAAGCCCAGGCCCATGCCGCCGCCGCTGGTCCAGCCATCGGTCAGCGCCAGCTCCAGATCGGCGATGCCGGGGCCCTGGTCGATAAACCGCACCCGCACGCCGCTGCGGCCAGCGCGCATCAATTGCTCGAGCTCGGCGTGGCCTCCGCCGCCGTAACGCAGTACATTGCGCGCCAGTTCGCTGGCGGCAGTGACCATCTTGGTCTGCTCGGTCAGCGAAAAGCGCAGCGTGACCATGTCATCGCGCACCAGCTTGCGCAGGCGTACCACGTCTTCGTCCGTCACCAGGCTGGCGCGGACGATCCCGTCGGCAGGGGCGATCAAGCGCACCACCGCGGCGCTGTAGCGGCGGTCATTGCCCTTCCTGCTTGAGCAACTCCAGGCCACGCTCGATGTTGAGCGCAGTGCGCACGCCGTCGAGCGTCAAGCCAAGTTCGACCAGCGTGATCGCCACCGCCGGCTGCATGCCCACCAGGACCGTGTGCGCATCGAGGATGCGCGCCATCGCGGCCGTGTTGCTGATCATGCGGCCGATGAAGGAATCGACGATATCGAGCGCCGAAATGTCAATCAGCACACCGGTGGCGCGGTCCTTGACGATGCGCGCGGTCAGGTCGTCCTGCAGCGTCATCGCCAGGCGGTCGTGCATGTCGACCTGGATCGTCACCAGCAGCAGCCGGCCCATTTTCAGAATCGGAATGCGTTCCATGTGCTAGCGCGCTTCCTGCGGACGGGTGATGGACGAACCGGTGCGTTTGAGGGCCACCAGGAACGCGTCCGCCAGGGTGGCCTTGGTGACCACGTCCTCCAGGTTCACGCCCAGGTGCACGATAGTCTGGGCGATCTGCGGGCGAATCCCGCTGATGATGCAGTCGGCACCCATCAGGCGCGCCGCGGCGATCGTCTTGAGCAAATGCTGGGCCACCAGCGTGTCGACCGTCGGCACGCCCGTGATGTCGATGATCGCAATCGAGGCGCCGGTGTCGACGATCTTTTGCAGCAGACTTTCCATGACCACCTGGGTGCGGGCGCTGTCGAGTGTACCGATCAGCGGCAATGCCAGCACGCCTTCCCACAGCTGCACGACCGGGGTCGACAGCTCCAGCAACTCCTGCTGCTGGCGCAGGATGATCTGTTCGCGCGCCTTCTGATAGACCTCCACCGTAAACAGACCGAGGCGGTCGAACAGGGCGCTGGTGCTGGCCGTTTCCTCGATCAGCAGGGCCGGATTGTCCGCCAGGGAGCGACGCAGGTGCACGAACAGCGGATCCTTCAGCGAAAAGATGAAGCTGGCCGTTTCGATGGACGAGAAGCCCTGGCGCACGCGCGCCTGCGAGATCTCGGTGAGCATGTGGCGGGTATCGTCCCAGGCCGCACCCTCGATATCGTTGCTGGTGCTGCGCTCGAGCGCGCCCGCCAGTGTCGGCAGGAAGCGCGCTGCCTGCTGGCGCAGCTCGGCTTCGGCATTCTTGTCGCGCCGAATCATGCGCGCGAGCAGGCCGGACAACCACCCTTCCAGCAGTTCACTCTCGAATTCGGTGATGATCTTGGCCAGTTGCGTGCTCTTGTCGATGCTCATTGGGTCCTTTGCGTAAAAGATGGTATCGGTAGGGTCTAACCGATCAGTATATAGGTAGAAAGCACTATAGAATGCACGATTGAAAAGAAGGACGCCGTTTGCGTCCCACCGCCAAAGGCTGCCCATGCGTTGCTCCACCTCATCCGTTTTAGCCGCCATGCTGGCCGCCGCGCTGGCCCTGCTGCCGGCCCTGCATGCGCGCGCGACCACGATACGGATCCACTACGATCCGGGCAGCCAGGCGCTCACCCTGCGCGGCGACAAGGGACTGCTGAGCTGGAAAAAGAACGCGCCGCTCACCCGCGCCGGCCCGAACCTGTGGACCTACAGCTGGCCGGACGGCATGGGCACGGTGGCCTTCAAGCCCGTGCTGGGCGCAAATACGGTCTCGAGCGGCGGGGTCTACCGGGTGCCTGCCGGCGCCACGCTCGACATCTATCCCTTCTTCGGCGCGCCGTTCGGCAAGATCGTCATGGTCCCGGGCGTCGCCTCGCCGCAGCTGGGCAACACGCGCCAGCTGCGCATCTATCTGCCTCCCAGCTATGAGGAAAACAAGGCCAAGCGCTATCCGGTGCTGTACATGCACGACGGCCAGAACCTGTTCGACGCTAAAACGGCGGCTTACGGGGTCGAGTGGGGCATCGATGAAACCGCCAACCATCTGATCGCCAGCGGCAAGATGGACGAGGTGATCGTGGTCGGCATCGACAACACGCCCGACCGCATTCCCGAATACACGCCCTGCTGCGATCCGAAACACGGGGGCGGCAAGCTTGATGCCTACCGGGCCTTCATCACCGATACCGTCAAACCGTACATCGACAAGACCCTGCGCACCCTGCCGGGGCGCGAGCATACGGCCATCATGGGGTCGTCGCTGGGCGGCATCGCCTCGGTCGTGATCGCGCAGCAGCGCCCGGACATTTTCTCCAGCGCCGGCGGCGTATCGAGTTCGTTCTGGTGGAATGACAAGGCGCTCATCAGCAAGCCGGCGCCCAAGGTGGCGGTGCGCTTTTATCTCGATGCGGGCGGTCAGAACGATGGTCTGGACGAGACGCGCCTGATGCGCGACGCCATGCTGGCGCAAGGCTACCGGGCCGACGAAGAACTGCTGTTTTACGTCGACGACGGCGGCAGCCACAACGAAGCGTCATGGGCCGCCCGGGTCGACCGGCCGCTGGTCTGGTTCTTCCCGTGGGGGAGCACCCGCCAGCCTTAGGCCGAGTCCTGGAACTCTTCCGTTGGAACGCTTCCCTTAAAATTCTTCCCAGTCCGGCTCGCCCGCCGCAACCGCCTTGCCGGCAGGCCTGGCCGCGACCATGCGCGGGGCCGGCTTGGCGCTGCGCAGGGCCGGACGTGCCGCTGCCTGACGTGCCGGTGCGGGCGCGGCGCGTACATGGTGCTCGCTGATCTTGAAGACGCTGACCGCTTCGGCCAGACTGGCCGCCTGATGCTGCATCGCCTCGGCCGCGGCGGCGGCCTGTTCGACCAGCGCCGCATTTTGCTGGGTCACCGCATCCATCTGGATGATGGCCTGGTTGACCTGGTGGATACCCTCGTTCTGCTCGCTGCTGGCGACCGCGATTTCCGAAATGATGGCGGTGACGCGCTTGACGCTGCTGACCACTTCATCCATCGTGGTGCCGGCCTGGCCGACCAGGCGGGTGCCCGCCTCGACCCGGTCGACCGAGTCGCCGATCAGTTCCTTGATTTCCTTGGCTGCCGCCGCCGAGCGCTGCGCCAGATTGCGCACTTCCGAGGCCACCACTGCAAAGCCCCTGCCCTGCTCGCCCGCGCGCGCCGCTTCCACCGCCGCATTGAGCGCCAGGATATTGGTCTGGAACGCGATACCGTCGATCACGCCGATGATGTCGACGATCTTGCGCGAGGAATCGTTGATCGAGCCCATGGTGGTGATCACTTCCGACACCGCCGTGCCGCCGCGCACAGCCACGCCCGATGCATCGCCGGCCAGCATGCTCGCTTCGTTGGCGCTCTCATTGTTGCGCTTGACGGTGACGGTCAGCTCTTCCATCGACGCGGCCGTCTCTTCCAGCGAACTGGCCTGCTCCTCGGTGCGCGACGACAGGTCGCTGTTGCCCTGAGCGATTTCACGCGAGGCCAGCGCGATGGCGTCGGTCCCGGCGCGCACCTTGCCCACCACGTCGGCCAGGCTGTCGTGCATTTCCTTGAGCGACTTGAGCAGAACGCCGATCTCATCGGTGCCGCTGACGCTGATCTCGGTCGACAGGTCGCCGCTGGCGACCACCCGGGCAATCTCGACCGCCTCGTTGAGCGGCTGGGTAATGCTGCGTACCAGCCAGACCATGATGGCCGCGCCCACCACCACGGTAATGAGCAGGGTGGCCAGCATTTGATAGGTGGTGGCCCGTTCGGCCGCCTGGCGCTCGCTGTTCATGCGCGCCGTGAGCGCGGCCGACTGCTTGGTGATGAAGTCGACGATCTCGTCGATCTTCTTGGTCGGCGGCCGGTCCATGCCCTTGACCAGGCCATCGACGATCTTGTAACTGTCGCCGTTGGCGCTGTCGTATTGTTCCAGTGCGCCCAGATAATTCTTGCCCAGATCGGCATGGGCCTGGATCGCCTCGTCGACCAGCGGCGTGGACAGCTTCAGCTTGCCGAGGATGACGTTCACCTTCTTGAGCTCGGCATTGGTCGCCTCGCCGCTTTTCTTGAACTGCGCGGTGTATTTTTCCAGCTGGGCGGTGTCGCCGCCGCGCAGCAGGATGTTCTTCCATTCCTGCACCTGGATCTTGAACTCGACCTGGGCGCCGCGCGCCGTGTCGACCGCTTCGGTCAGCATGGCCGACTGGCGCATGGCCGCTTCGCTGCCCGCATTGGTGCTCACCAGGGCGCGCCAGCCGCCAATGGCGACGACCAGCAAGGCCGCAAGGAAGAACAGGCCGAGTACCGCCAGCCGCACCGCGATACGCAATTTGGATAGTGCCATTTCATTTCTCCCAAGTATGAAAACTGGAATGCTTTATTAGTATCCTGATAGCAGTTTCATGATGTACCAGCGCAGCCGAAAAGCCAAGATAAAAAATGACTTACGGCAAATCTGTGGCGCGCAAGTCGATTCCGTACAGGCGCGTCCCTGTGTCTTCCGGGCTCATCTGGATGAGGCGCTCGTAGCGCATGCCGAGCTTTTCCAGCAGAGCGCCGGAGGCCACGTTGTCGGGCGAAGTGATGGCCACCAGGCGCCGCAGTCCCAGCACGTCGCGCGCGTAGTCGCGCACGGCCAGCGCCGCCTCGTAGCCATAGCCCATGCCGAAATACGGCGGCAGGAAGGCGTAACCGAGGTCGATGTCGGCCAGGCCGTCGCGCTTGATCAGGCCCGACATTCCGATCGCCACGCCGCTCTTTTTCAGTTCGACCAGATACAGCGAATGGCCGCGCGCAGCCTGCATGGCCACCGGGCCGGTGCGAATGCCGGCGCGCGCGTCGTCCAGGCTGCGCACGCCCTTGTCGCCGATCTGGGCCAGGAAAGGCGGGCTGTTGACCAGATTGAAGTAGAACGGGGCGTCGCTTTCATCGATGGTGCGCAGCAGCAGGCGCGCTGTTTCGAGAATCTGCATGCTCAGCGCTCCAGGCGAAACGCGGTCGAGGCGGGCCGCCCGGGCAACGTCAGGGTGGCGGCCGCGCGCGGCGACTCGCTCACCACCTGGCCGCGCCGGATCACCATGCGGCGCGCCGCGCGCAGGCGGATCGCCTCGACCGTACTGCCGGCGTCGAGCAGCACCAGGTCCGCATGGCAGCCGGGTGCAATGCCATAGCCTTCGAGTCCGAGGATGCGGGCCGGCGTTTCCGTCACCGCCAGAAAGCACTGGTGCATCGCGTCCTGCCCCGTCATCTGGGCCACATGCAGGCCCATGTGGGCCACTTCCAGCATGTCGCCCGAGCCAAGTCCGTACCACGGGTCCATCACGCAATCGTGGCCGAAAGCGACGTCGACCCCGGCGGCCATCAGTTCCGGTACCCGCGTCATCCCGCGCCGCTTGGGATAGGTGTCGTGGCGGCCCTGCAGGGTGATGTTGATGAGCGGGTTGGCAATGGCCGCCACGCCCGCTTCGGCGATCAGCGGCAGCAGCTTGCTCACGTAGTAGTTGTCCATCGAATGCATGGACGTCAGGTGCGAGCCCGCCACCCGGCCCTGCAGGCCGAGCCGCTGGGTTTCGAAGGCCAGCGTCTCGATATGGCGCGAGAGCGGATCGTCCGACTCGTCGCAGTGCATGTCCACCCGCAGGCCCCGTTCGGCGGCAAACTCGCACAGCAGGCGCACCGAGGCGGCGCCGTCGGCCATGGTGCGTTCGAAATGGGGAATCCCCCCCACCACATCGACACCCATGCCGATGGCGCGCTGGAGGTTGGCCAGCGCCGTCGGGCTGCGCAGGATGCCATCCTGGGGGAACGCCACCAGCTGCAGGTCCAGGTAAGGCGCGACCCGGCGCCGAACCTCGAGCAGCGCTTCCACCGCCAGCAGGCGGTCGTCGCAAATGTCGACGTGCGAGCGGATCGCCAGCAAGCCGCGCGCCACCGCCCAGTCGCAGTACTGCATGGCGCGCGCGATCAGCGCGTCCTGGGTCAGCTCGCCTTTGAGCTCGCCCCACAGGCTGATCCCCTCGAGCAGGGTGCCGCTGCGGTTCACGCGCGGCAGGCCGTAGCTGAGCGTGGCATCCATATGGAAGTGGGCGTCGACGAAAGGCGGCGTGACCAGGTCGCCCCCGGCATCGATTTCGCGCGCGCCGCGCACGGGCAAGCGTTCGCCCACGGCGGCGATGCGGCCGTCGAGGATGGCGATGTCGGTCTGGCGCCGGCCATCGGGCAGGCTGGCATTGCGTACCACAAGATCCATGACTGCTCCTGTTGCGGGGACCTCAAGATTGTAGTGGCAGGCTGGCGTGGCCGTCCAAGCTATTTCGCTGCCATCTCCATGCATGCTGCATTGCAAGATTTATTCATGAAATTCCGTACGAAAATCCTTTTCAATGCTTGACGACATGCGCTAGACTTGCCTCTATTGCACCGCATCATAAACCCGTCCAAGGAGTCCCGATGAGCACCTTTCCCGAACAGCTGACTGCCGTCAGCAAGTCGCAAGTCGCCGCGCAACTGGCGTACTTCCAGCATTTCTCCGCCGAGGCTGTTGCCGGCACGGAAAAAATGATTGCACTGAATTTGAGCACGACGCGCGCCTCGATGGAAAAATCGGCCGCTGCCGTGCGCCAGCTCTTGACCGTCAAGGATCCGCGCGATCTGCTGTCGTTCACCACGCAGGCCCAGGAACAACTCGACACCATGCTGGCCTGGGGCCGCGACCTGTTGAACATCGCCAGCGGGACGCAGGCGGCCCTGTTCAAGCCAGCGATGGCCGGCGACGCCACGCCGTCCGCCGCCCCGCTGCCGGCCCTGACTGCCCCGGCCGAGCCGTTCCCGGCGGCGGCCGCCGTCAAGCCGGTGGCGCGCGCCGCCGCCGTCGTGGCCGACGCCGCCGCGCCCGAAGCGGTGGCCGCCGATGTCGCCGAGCTCGAAGCGGCGCTCGATGAAGCGCAGAGCGAGCTGATCGCCCCCAAGCCGCGCCGCAAGAAGTAAGCGCGCCGCCCAGGCTGCAGGCGCGGCCCAAACCGTGTAAATTAACGGGCTGCGGCCCGTTGATTGTTTCCGGGCCCTTCACCGAAGGGACGTGCATGAGTTTATCGAGGCTGGTCGGGAATTTCGTTCGTCGCCACTGGCCGTCCTACGTCTCTTCCGGCGCCATGCTGTTCGGCGTGGCCGCCTTCACGGTCCTCATCCCCCGCAAGATCGGCGCCATGATCGACGGCCTGGCGACCCACAGCCTGGCGCACGACGACCTGCTGCTTGGCCTGGCCCAGCTGCTCGGCATGGGCGTGGCAATCTACTTTTTGCGGGTCGGCTGGCGCCTGCGCCTGTTCGCCGCCGCCTATCAGCTCGGGGTCGAGCTGCGTACGCGCTTCTATGCGCGCCTGTCGGCCCAGGGCCCGGCCTTTTATCAACAGCAGCGCACCGGCGACCTGATGGCGCTGGCCACCAACGATATCGACGCCATCGAGATGGCTGCCGGCGAAGCGATGCTGGCAGGCTTCGACGGCACCCTCACGCTGGTGATGGTCCTGGCCATCATGACGCTGGGCGTGGACTGGCGCCTGGCGTGCGTGGCGCTGCTGCCGTTTCCGCTGATGGCGCTGGCGTTCTGGCACATCTCGCGCCACATCCACGTGGCCGCCACCGATTCGCTCAAGCGCTTTTCGGATCTGAACGACCATGTGCAGGAAGCGCTGACCGGAGTGCGTACCTTGCGCGCGCTGGGACTGGAGCAGCACAGCGCCACCCGCTTCGGCGAACTGGCGGGGCACGCAGCGCAGGCCAGCCTCAAGGCGCAGCAATGGGAAGCGGCCTACGAACCGGCAGTCGGCTGGACCCTCACGGCCGCCAGCGTGCTCACCCTCGGCACGGGCGGCTACCTGATCTGGCATGGCCAGCTCACCATCGGCGCGCTGACCAGCTTTACCATGTACCTGGGCCAGTTGATCTGGCCCATGTTCGCGGCCGGCTGGGTGCTGTCGCTGATCGAACGGGGCAAGGCCGCACTGGCGCGCCTTCAGCCGCTGCTCGACATGCCGCTGTCGGTGGACGACCATGGCAGCGAAAGCGGCGCCCCGGCGGGCGCGCTGGTGCTCGAGGGCGTGCGCTACACCTACCCCGGCCAGAGCGCGCCGGCGCTGTCCGATATCGCACTGACGCTGGCACCCGGACGCACGCTGGGCCTGGTGGGCCCCACCGGCAGCGGCAAATCGACCCTGCTGCGCCTGCTGCTGCGCCAGATCGCGCCGCAGCAGGGCCGCATTAGCTGGGGCGCCCATGCACTGGCCGATTACCGCCTGGCGGCACTGCGCGCGGCAATCAGCTGGGTGCCGCAGGAGTCGTTCCTGTTTTCGGCCACCATCGCCGACAACATCGCGCTGGCGCGCCCCGATGCCACGCGCGCCCAGATCGCGCACGCGGCCGACATGGCCGCCATCGGCGACGACATCCTGCGCTTTCCCCAGCAGTACGATACCGCGGTGGGCGAACGCGGCATCACGCTGTCGGGCGGCCAGCGCCAGCGCGTGGCCATTGCCCGTGCGCTGCTGGCCGAGAGCCGCCTGCTGCTGCTCGACGACGCCCTGTCGGCGGTCGACACCGGTACCGAAACGCGCATCCTCGCGCACCTGGCCGAACTGCGCGCCGAGCGCGCCTGGGGCGCCGAGGGTGGCGAAGGCGTTTCCCACAGCGTCATCATTGCCAGCCACCGTCTGTCGGCGGTGGTCGACGCGGATCTGATCCTGGTGTTGCAAGGCGGGCGCATCACCGAAGCGGGCAGCCACGACGCGCTGCTCGAACGCGACGGCTGGTACGCCAGCCAGTGGCGCTACCAGCAACTGGAGGCCAGCCTCGATGCAACCTGAATCGTCCCCCAAGGCCATGCGCACCCAAGCCGCCCAGGCCATCGGCCTGCTGCGCCGCGCCGCCCTGCCCGACCGCCGCCATCTTGGCTGGGCCACGTTCTGGCTGATCCTGGCGGCCGGCCTCGAAGTGCTGGGCCCGATTCTGGGCAAGGCCTTGATCGACGACCACCTGCTGCCGCACCGGCTGGACTGGCCGCGCATGGCGGCGCTGCTGGGCGCCATGCTGGTGACCGGCTGGCTCGCGTCCGGCTTGCGCTACCTGCAACTGGTGCGCCTGTCCGGCCTGGCGATGCGTTCGGTGCAGCGCTTGCGCGAATGGGTGTTCGGCCACGTGCTGCGCCTGCCGATGGCGTTTTTCGACCGCGCCATCACGGGGCAGCTGATCAGCCGCGTCACCAACGACACCGAAGCAGTCAAGACGCTCTACATTCAAGTCCTGTTCGCCATTCTCGACAGCCTGATCGTGCTGGTGGGAACGCTCATCGCCATGGCCTGGCTGGACTGGCGCCTGATGTTGATCGTGCTGGCCCTGGTGCCGGGCGTGGTGGCCATCGTGTTCCTGTACCAGCGCCTGTCCGCGCCGGCGGTCACGCGCGCGCGCGCCATGCGCAGCGACATCAACGGGCAAATGGCCGAATCGATCGGCGGCATGCCGGTGCTCCAGGCCAGCAATGCCGAGGCGCGCTTCGCCGCCCGCTTCGGCGCCACCAATCAGTCCCACTACAAGGCGCGCCTGGCCGAGTTGCGCGCCAACGCCTTCCTGCTGCGGCCGGCGCTCGATTTTCTCAATGTAGTATTGCTGGCGGTGGTGATCTTCAGCTTCGGCCAGCGCACCCTGTCGGCGCTCGAAGTGGGCGTGCTGTACGCCTTCATCAACTACATCGCGCGCGTGGTCGAGCCGCTGATCCAGATCACCATGCAGTTCAGCGGCCTGCAGCAGGCCGTGGTGGCCAGCGCCCGCGTGGCCAGCCTGCTCGACGAAGCGGGCGCCCCCGAGCATGCGGCCAGCAAGGCGGCCAGCGGCCACGTGGCCGATCCGCATGCGCCGGCCGTGGCGATCCGCCACCTGACGTTCGGCTATGCGCCGGGCCAGGACGTCCTGCACGACCTGAACCTGACGATCGGCCAGGGCGACTTTATCGGCATCGTGGGCCACACGGGCAGCGGCAAATCGACCCTGCTGTCGCTGCTGCTGCGCTACTACCCGTCAGCGCCCGGCGCCATCGAGATCGGCGGCGAGCCGCTGGCCGCCATCGACAACGCCCACTTCCGCGCCGCGCTCGGGCTGGTGCCGCAGGACCCGTTCCTGCTGGCGGCGTCCAGCCGCGACAACATCGACATGGGGCGCGGCCTCACGCAAGAAGCGATCGAGGCGGCCGCCCGCGCGGCCCACGCGCACGACTTCATCATGGCGCTCGAGCAGGGTTACGATACCCCGCTCGGCGAAGGCGGCTCGCGCCTGTCGACCGGCCAGAAGCAGCTGATCGCCATTGCGCGCGCCCTGGCCGGGCAGCCGCGCATCCTGCTGCTCGACGAAGCCACCTCGCACATCGACAGCGCCACCGAGCAGATCGTCCAGGAAGCGATGAACGAGCTGCGCGGCAGGGTCACCATCATCGCCATCGCGCACCGCCTGTCGACCATCCGCGACGCGGACCGGATCGTGGTGCTCAATCACGGCCGCATCGCCGAAACCGGCAGCCACGATGCGCTGATGCGGATCGAGGGCGGCTTGTACCAGCGCCTGTATCTGCTCCAGCAGCTGGCCGTCTAGCGCGCGGCGCGCCGGTTCCACAGGTAGCCGGTGGCCAGCGCCAGCGTCCCGGCGCCGGCCCACAGCGTCATCGAGGCGGGATTGGCCGCCCCCAGGAAACCGACCGCATCGATCCAGGCCAGCTTGCCGGCATTGATCGAGACGTAGGACCAGAACAGGAACAGCGCCAGGAACACGCGCGGCGTGCGGCTGCAGCGGCCAAAACCGCTGGCCAGCGCGGCAAAGCTGAACACGCCCACCAGCAGCGCGGCTGCGCGCATCGGATCGGTGAACGCGTACGACAGCGCAGCGACACCCGTGAGCATCAGGCCGAGCAGCGCCGTGGCGGCAAACTGGCGCACGAAGCGCGTCACGGCACCGCCCGGCACGGCGGCCGACAGCGCTTCGGCGTCAGCGGCAAAGTCGCGTGTGCTCAGGTCGCTCACCAGCACGCCCCAGAACACCACCGCGCCCAGGACCAGCGGCGGCAATGCGGCATGCGGGACCACCAGCGCGGCCAGGCCAAAACCCAGGATGGCGGCAATCGCCGACGGCGCCGCGGCCAGCGTTAGCGCCACATCGGCCACCACCTGGCCGGGGAAGCCGCCGATGCGCGCGCCCAGCGCGAACAGCGGCGCGGTGACGCGCGCGAGCGGCTTGAGTATCTGGTTGAGCACCTGCATCGGCGAGCGGCGCTGGCGCGCACTGGCCACCTTGACGCGGTCGGGCGAAAAGCGGTGGAACACGCCCACGGCCAGCAGCATGGGCAGCAGCGCCAGCGCGGCGCTGCCAAGGCGCAGCAGGATCAGCTGGCCGGTCCACAGATTGTCGGTCATGCGCACCGGCGCCAGCGCGGCATCGAAGTTGCCACCGCCAAGCGACACATTGGTGCTGCCCAGCGCGTGAGTAACAGCCAGCATCGACGCGCCCATCCCATTGAAATCGAACAGCTCGACCAGCGGATTCAAGCCCTTTTCGGCATTGGCGCCGGCCACGCCCAGCTGCGCCGCCCACAGGATGAAGAACAGGACGTCGCCACCCTTGCCCATCAGCGGCGCCCAGCTGTCGAACAGGATCGCCGCGCTGACGGTAAACAGCACCATCGGCAGCAGCAGGTACACGTAGTTTTTCAGGTAGATGAACGGCTCGATGGGACCGTCGCCGCGCACCGCATGCAGCACCATGATGGCCAGCATGAAGACAAACACCATCGTGCACAGGTAGGCGGCCGCGCCCAGCCAGCGGCCCAGCAGGAACTGGGCATTGCCGACCGGCGTGGCACCGATCACGCTGCCGGCGCCGCTGCGGATGTCTTCGGCCATGCGGCCGCGAATCAGGTAGAACCCGCCCAGCCCGAACAGGATGCAGCCCAGCGTGGCGCTGCCGATCGACAGCGCGGTGCTGGTGTAGAGCACGCGCGTGTGCTTGACGGTGATCAGGGCTTCGCCGCTGGCAGGGTCGGCGATCATCAGCCAGGACAGGGCCACCACGGCCAGCAGGGCCACCAGGGTGGAAGTGCGGCGCATGCGCAGGCGCACCTCGGTGAGCGCGAGCATCTTGAGGATGGTCAGGCTCATGCTGCCAGCTCCTGCAGCGCGTAACGCTGCGCCATCAGCGCTTCTTCCAGGCTGGGCTCGACCAGCTGGGCGCCCGGCAGCGGCGACTCAGGATGGGTGATGCGCACGGCCATGCGTTCGCCCTGGCGCTGCGAGTGCAGTACGTGGACGCGGGCGCGCAGCGCGTCGAACTGGTCGGCGTCAATACTAGCCGCCCAGACCTTGCCGCGCGCCCCGTGCAGCATGGCTTCGGGGGTGTCGCAGCCGATCAGTTTGCCCGATCGCATGATCGCCAGCTGGCCGGCGATGCTCTCGACGTCGGACACGATATGGGTCGACATGATCACCAGCTTGCGAAACCCCAGCTCGCCGAGCAGGTTGCGAAAGCGCAGGCGCTCCTCGGGATCGAGACCGGCGGTCGGCTCGTCGACGATCAGGATATCGGGGTCGTTGAGCAGCGCCTGGGCGATGCCCAGGCGGCGCCGCATGCCGCCCGAGAAGGCCGCCGCCGGCCGGTTGGCATGGTCGTGCAGGTTGACCAGTTCAAGCAGGTGGCGGATGCGGGCCGGATTGCGCACGCCCTTGAGGGCGGCAAAGTACTGCATGAATTCGAGCGCGGTCAGGTTGGCATACACGCCGAAATCCTGGGGCAGGAACCCGAGGCGCTGGCGGATCTCGTTGGGGCGGCGCGCGATGTCGACGCCGTCGAACAGGATCTGGCCGCTGGTCGGGCGGGTCAGGGTCGCCATCATTTGCATCAGGGTGGTCTTGCCGGCGCCATTGTGGCCGATCAAGCCGACCACGCCACGCTCGAGCGTGAGCGACACGTCGTCCACGGCGCGGAAGTCCTTGCCGAACGATTTGACTACATGGCGAATTTCGAGCATACGATGTTCCTGTTCTTTGACGGGTGGGATGTTGGCAATGTAACCGTGTGCGCCGGCGCGCCGGACGGGAATGAGACAGGACGGCGAAATCGCGGCATGAAACGCAGTTTCACGTGACAATTAACCAATATGCAATCGACATGACAATTGTGCAACGAGTCTTGCAAGTGTGCAGATACAGAGAAAATTTGCCCGCAAACGGCTCTTTCCACTCTGCAACAAGAATATAATTAACGCCGGAATCCCCAAATGGGTGCATCGGTTTGTCAGAACAAGGAACGTGATGTCGGCAGCTTCACCAGGCACTTTGCGCGCCCGTACAGGACGCGTGTTGTTGGCATCGCTATGCCTGGTGTCCGCGCTCGCCCTGGCCCAGGACGCGCCGCTCCAGAGCCGGCTCGACGAGATCCGCGAGATCGGCCGCTTCGTGCCACCGCGCGCACTCAGTGCATTGCAAAAGATCGAACCCGAGGCGCGCGCCGGCTCGCTGGCCACGCGTACCGAATTCATCGACCAGCTCAGCTCCTGCTACCGCGGCATGGGCGACAACAAGAAGGCCATGCAGTACGCTGACGAACTGCTGGCACTGGGACGCGCCAGCGGCGACGAAGCGGTCATCGCGCGCGGCCTGCTGTCGAAGGCGTACACCAGTTTTGCCGACAATGACCTGGCGCTGTCGCACCAGCTGGCGTGGGAAGCGGAAGTGCACGCCAATAAGTCCAAGGACATGCTGACGCGGATCCGCGCCACCATCGCCTCCGGACAGTCGTATGCCGAAGAAGGCAATTTCCCGCCCGCCCTCAAGAAGCTGCAGTTGGCGGTGCAGATGGCGCACGAACACGGCCAGCCGATCCCGATCGTCTCGGCCCTGAACGCGCTCGCTTCGCTGTATGGCCAGATGAAGGAATACGACAAGGGATTCGAAGCCCTGGCCGAGGCCTATCCGTATGCGGAGAAGACCAATTCACCGGGGCGCATGTCGACCCTCAAGGATACCGAATACGGCCTGTCGGTGGCCACCAACCAGCCGCAGCGCGGCTTGCGCGCCCTGCTGGCCGGGCTCGAATACGAAAAGCAGATCGGCGCCGATGCGATGATCGCCGGCTCGCTGGTCAACCTGTCGGACAGTTATCTGAAAGCGCGCGACTACGCGCGCACCGTCGACTACGGCAACCAGGCCCTGGCTGCGGCAAAAAAGCTCAACGACGACAGCACCATGGCCACTGCCTACATCAACATCGGCCAGGCCCTGCTCGGGCAGGGCAAGGTGGCCGAGGGCAAGCGCAGTTTTGAACTGGGCCTGGCCTGGTACGAAAAGGGCAACGACAAGCCGCAGATGCAGGAAATACTGATGGAATACGGTTCGGCCCTGGAACGCGCGGGCGACATGGCAGGCGCCGTCAAGGCCTACCACCGCGAACGGGCCATTTCCAACGAGCTGTTCGAAGACCGGCGCCAGAAAGCCACCCTGGAACTGCAGGAAAAGTACGAGGCCGAAAAGCGCAAGGGCCAGATCGAAGTGCTCAGCCGCGACAACCTGCTCAAGACCACCGAAATCGTCAACCGCCGCCTGCAGCAGCGCGTCTGGTGGCTGCTGGCGATCGTCTCGGCAATGGCGGCCGTCATCGTGTTCTTCTTGTATCGCAAGGTGCGCCACGCGAATGACCAGCTGCATGTCAAGAACCTGGAACTGAAGCAGCAAAGCTCGCGCGATCCGCTCACCAGCCTGTACAACCGGCGCCACTTCCAGGACTTCATGCGCACCCACCTGCAGGTGGAAAAGCGCGGCGCCGGCACCTCGGGCGAGGAAATCGTCGGCGCCCTGTTCCTGCTCGATATCGACCACTTCAAGCATGTCAACGACACCTACGGCCACGCCGGCGGCGACGCGGTGCTGCGCATGATCGCCGACAGCCTGCGCGAGATCCTGCGCGAGACCGACATGATCGTGCGCTGGGGCGGCGAAGAATTCCTCGCCTTCCTGCCGGCCATCCCGCGCAGCGGCGTGGAAGAAATTGCGCGCCGCCTGCTGGCCGGAATTTCCAACACCGTCGTCGCGTATCAAGGGATCGATATTTCGGTGGACGTGTCGATCGGCTTCGCCCCCTTCCCGCTGGTGCCGGGCAACCGCGAACTGCCGTGGGAACGCGCCGTCAACCTGGTCGACATGGCGCTCTACCTGGCCAAGGCGCACGGGCGCAACCGCGCTTATGGCGTGCGCGGCTTTAACAACTTCAATGAAACGACCATGGAAGCGATCGAGCAGGATCTGGAACTGGCCTGGCGCGACGGCTTCGTCGACATGTCGATCGTGCTCAGTCACGGCGCCGTCCATCCGGACGCGGCGCCGACGGGGCAGCGCTCGATCGCCTGAGCGCCGTCTGGCGTTACTTCTTGTCGTGCGCTGCGTCCTGGATTTTTTCGCCGGCCTGTTCGACCTTCTTGCCCACTTCTTCGGTCGCCTTGCTGATGCCCTTGCTAGCATCCTGGGCCGCATCCTTGGCCACTTCATGCAGCTCGTTGCCGGCATCGCGCGCGCGCTCGTTCATGGCTTCGCCGGCGGCGCGCGCCTTGTCCAGATTTTCGTGCAGCTTGGCCGCGGCCTGTTCGCCTGCCGTATCGATGGCGGCGCCCGCCTTTTGGGCCGGGCCGACGGGCTCATCGGGTTTCTTGCACGCCGACAGGCCGGCCAGCAGGGCCAGCGCCACGGTGGCATGGAGGAATGGAGCAAATTTCATGGTGACCTCGCTAGGTTGATGTTGCCTGACAGCATACACCTGCGCTGTAGTTTGCGGTTGACAGTTGCCGCGACTGTCCCGACAATAGAACGACCGTTCGATTTTCGAGAAAGTGCCTGCCATGACCCAGCCAGCCCACGTCGCCCACCGCATCTGCCCCTTCTGTGAAGCGTGCTGCGGACTTGAACTCGATGTCGAACACGACAAGGTGGTGCGCATTCGCGGCGACGAGCGCGATGTGTTTTCGGCCGGCTTCCTGTGCCCCAAGGCGATCGGGCTGAAGGACTTGCACGACGATCCGGACCGCCTGCGCACCCCGCTGATCAAGCGCGACGGCGTGTTCGTGCCCGCCACCTGGGACGAAGCGTACGCTGAAATTGAACGGCGCCTGCCACCCGTGATTGCCGCAGGCGGGCCGAATGCGGTGGCCACCGTGCTGGGCAACCCGGTCTCGCACAAGATGGGGCTGACGCTGTATTTCCCGCGCCTGGCGCGCGCCCTCGGCACGCGCAACATGTTTTCCGCCTCCAGCGTGGACCAGGTCCCCAAGATGCTGTCGGTCGGCCTCATGTTCGGCAGCTGGCTGTCGGTACCGGTGCCGGACATCGAGCGCGCCAACTTCATGCTCATCATCGGCGCCAATCCCATGGTCTCGAACGGCAGCCTGTGGACGGTGCCCGACTTCCGCGGCAAGGCCAAGGCCATGCGCGCACGCGGTGGAAGGATCGTGGTGGTCGACCCACGCCGCACCGAAACGGCCGCTGTCGCCGACGAACACCATTTCATCCGGCCGGGCGCCGACGTGTTCTTCCTGCTGGGGATCGCCAACGCCCTGTTCGGCGAAGGGCTGGTCGACCTGGGCCGCCTGGCCGCGCACAGCGCCGGCCTGGCCGAACTGGAAGCGGCGGTGGCGCCGTACACGCCCGAAGCGGTGGCCGCCCGCTGCGGCATCGGCGCTGCCACCATGCGCGAGCTGGCACGTACCCTCGCCGCCACCCGCCACGCCGCCGTGTACGGCCGCATCGGCACCTGCACCCAGCAGTTCGGCACCCTGTGTTCGTGGCTGATCGATGCCATCAATGTCCTGACAGGCCACCTCGATGAGGAAGGCGGCTCCATGTTTCCCAAGGCAGCCGCATTCTCGGCCAACACGCGCGGCGCGCCGGGCGGGGGCCGCGGCATCGTCAGCGGCCGCTATCGCTCGCGCGTCTCGGGCGCGCCCGAAATCGTCGGCGAAATTCCCCTCACCTGCCTGGCCGAGGAAATCGATACGCCCGGCCCGGGCCAGATCCGCGCCCTGATCGCCATCGCCGGCAACCCCGTGCTGTCGGCGCCCAACGGCGCGCGCCTTGCCGCCGCCCTCGGCCAGCTGGACTTCATGGTCAGCCTCGACATCTATCTCAATGAAACGTCGCGCCACGCACATGTGATCCTGCCCGGCCTGTCGCCGCTGGAAGAAGCGCACTACGACGTCACCTTCACCCAGTTCTCGCACCGCAATCATGCACGCTACAGTCCGCCCGTGCTGGCGCGCCCGGCCGGGGTGCCAGAAGAATGGGAAAGCATGCTGCGCATTGCCGCCATCGCTAAGGGTCTGGGCGCCAACGCCGACCTCCAGGCGCTCGACGACGAGGCGCTCGAAGACGATCTGAAAAAAGCCGTTGGCCCGGCAGCCGACCAGGTCATGGCGGCGCTGTCGCACCTGAAGGGCGCCGAACGCATGCTCGAACTCGGCCTGCGCAGCGGCCCCTACGGCGACCAGTTCGGACGCAAGCCGGACGGTCTGACGCTGGCCAAGATCAAGGCGGCGCCATCGGGCATCGACCTCGGCCCCATGGGCCCGCGCATCCCCGAAGCGCTGCGCACACCGTCGGGCAAGATCGAACTGGCGCCGCAAATGCTGGTCGACGATCTGGCCCGCGTGGCTGCCGACCTGGCCGCACCGGCACCGGACCTGGTGATCATCGGCCGCCGCCAGCTGCGCTCGAATAACAGCTGGATGCACAACCTGCCCGTGCTGGCCAAGGGCGCCTACCGCTGCACGGCCCTGGTCCACCCGCACGATGCGGCGCGCCTGGGCCTGGAAGATGGCGCTGCGGCGCAAGTGCGCAACGGCGAGCGCAGCATCGAAGTGCAGGTGGAACTGTCGGACGAGATGATGCCGGGGGTGGTCAGCCTGCCTCATGGCTGGGGCCACAATTTGCCGGGCGCGCAGCTGGCGGTCGCGGCCGAACGGCCCGGGGTCAATCTCAATGCGCTGCTGGACGAGAACCTGCGCGATCCGCTCTCGGGCAATGCGGTGCTGTCGGGGATTGCCATCGAGATGAAGCCGCTGACGGCTGTTTGAACGAGGCTACTTGCGTTCGACCGCGTACACGATGCGCCCGGACGCGGCCTGCTCATCAAGGTAAAGACGCCGTTCGCGGTCGATCCGATTGAGCTGGCGCTGGCGCTCCGCCTGGCCGTCGGCGCTCACGCGCGTGGCCACCAGCCAGTTCGCCAGGCGTGCCTCGACTTCCTGGTCCACCCGCAGCATGGCCGCTTCTTCGGGGCGGGCATGGTAGGCGGCCAGGCACAGCCGCCATTCGCGCACCTGGGCGTCGACGCGGTGCACGCATTCGCCGCTGGCGCAGGCAGGAAACTGCGGCACGGCGCAGCCGCTCTCGCCCGCGTGCGCGGCTGCGCCGCCGCATGCGAGTGCCAACAACAGTGCCTGCCTTGCGATCCTCATGGTCTTGCTCCCCGCCGATCCGAGATCAAATCGTAGTACAGATCGGCGCGTCCACCAAGACCGCCAGCGTGGATTTTACAAAACGATACACTCAGACGCAGCGGTCATCGGCCCACTGGCGCCCTTCGAGCAGGCAGCGCCGCTGGTCGCGCTGGAGACGGTCCGCGTGGACCTTGAAGGCAGCGCATTCGCGGTTGCCGGGATCGACCATGGTCGTGCACACTTCGAGCTTGTCGGCCGCGGCCCTGTAATTACCGGCAGCGAGGGCGCGCTCGGCTTCATCGATCAGATTGCGTACCGATTGCGCCTGCGCCGACGACGGTGCAGGCAATGGCGTGACCACCGGCGCCGGCGGCGGCCCCGATGGAGCCAGTGGCGCCGGTGCCGCCGCTGCCGATGGTTCGGCCGCCTTTTCACGGATCTTGTCGCGCAGGCGGTCGCTGTCGGCGTCGCTGTTCCAGCGCCGCGTAAATTGCGCCAGACGCGTGAGCGCCCTGGCGAAATCGTTCGAGGCCAGCGCGTTGTCGATCGCGACCGTGGTTTCTTCCCACGCCTTGACGCGCGCCTTCTTGCGCGCGCAACCGGTCGATGCGGCATTGATGGTCGATTGCAGGCTGGCCAGCTGCTGCGGCGTTGCGCGCGTCATGCGCAGCGCGATCAGCTCGGACTGGGCGTCGTTGAGGCGGCATTCCGCGCTGGCCAATGTCGCACGCGCGATATGGGTGTCGATCTTGCTGGCCGATGGACGCGCGTACAGCCAGATCGCCCACAAGGCTGCCAGCGTGACCAGCCACCAGCGCAGCCGCACCGGCTCGCGCCGCGGCGGCTGGGTAACACCGCCGGGCCTGACCGGGCCCTTGGCAGGCGGCGCCGCGGGACCGGCAGCCGATGGCGCAGCGGCAGGCGGCTGCGCAGCGTCGGAGACAGACGACTGCGGCGCGGCGGTGACGGCTGGCGCGGGTGGAGGCGCGGGTGGAGGCGCAAGCCCTGGCGCAACTGCGGCAGCGCCAACGGCGGCGCCCACCCGCTGCGACGGCGCGGCCAGCGGCGCGGCGTGCGATGGCTTGACCACGCCATCATGCTGGCCGGTGCCGCAATACGGGCAAAAGTTGACCCAGCGCGGCAACGGCCGCGCACACGCCGCATGAATGCAGCGGTAGATCACCTGGTGTTGCACATTCATGCTGGTTCAGTCCGGGTCGGGTATGTCGTGATCGGGATCGGGAATGGCAAAGGCGAACAGCGCGCCGAGTTCGGGCAGATCGCCTGCCCGCTGCCATTTGTCGGCCTTGGGATTCCATTGCATGTTCCAGACACGGGTGTCGGGCGCCAGTTCCCCGCGCGCCGCGCGCCGCGCCAGCTCGTCCAGCAAGAACGGCCCCTGCTGCGCGCCATCGACAAACAGCCGGTAGCGCGGCGCTGCCACGGCCACGGCCGCTGGCGCCGCATGCAGGGCTTGCGCCGCCGCGCCATCGCTGGCCAGGTACTGCGCACGAATCACGCGCTTGTCGACCGCGCGCTCGACTTCCCATGGATAGGCATCGCTGGCCGAATCGGCCACACTCTCGGTCCATTGCGCCAGGCTGGCCAGCGCCGCATCGACGTCCTGCGCCGACACGCCGCCCGCGGCGCTGGCGCGCTGGAACCACTGTTCGTACAGGCGCCGTGCGGTAATGTTGGGCAGCGACGGCGACGGCAACTGAGCGCCGGTCTCGTCGACTTCCAGCTTGGGTTCATACACGCGGTGCTGGTAATGGCGCATCAGCGCGGCGAGCAGCAGCAGCTGGTGCGGCCCCAGTGCAGCGAGCTTGTTCTGCACGGCGCCGATCACCTGCTCGCGGTAATACAGGGGCAAGCCATTCGAACGGACGGCAAACTCGTTGCCGATCTGGAGCCACTCGCCCGAGCCCGGCTCGACTTCAAACAGGTATTGCCCGCGCGGCTGGAATGAAGCTTCGCGGTCGGCCAGGTCGGCCTTGCGCTTGATGACGCCAAGCGCGATCGCCTGCAGGAACCATTCGTAGTCGTCGGCCAGGCGGTTCAGTTCTTCCATGGACGGCGAGATCGGATGGCGGAAGCGCGTCGCATCGAAATGCAGGTGAGTGGGGATCTTGGGATTTTCGATCTGGTACGACGTGCGCCAGGTCGGCAGGCCGCGCAGCACCGTCATGGGGAAGCCGGACAGCTCGATGTAGCAAACCGCCTTGCCGGTGATGCCGGTATTGACGATCGAAACCAGGTCGCCATGGAAGGAGCCGGTCGGCACCGCCGCGCGGATCTCGTCTTCCAGCTTGCGCCAGGCAGCGACATCGCCCACGCCGACAAAACACTTGAACTGGTCGGCGCGCGGCGTGAACTCGGCCGAGAAGCGCGCGTTCACCCACGGCATGGCGCTCTTGATCCATTCGTTGAAGATGCGCTGGCGCTCCTGCGGCGCCATCGCCATCAGGCGCTCGAGCAGCGGGTCGGCGGGGCCGCCGTCGTCCGGCGGCGCCACCGACAGCTGGGTTTGCGCGCGCCGGAACAGCTTGAGCAGCAGCGTGGCGCGCAGGCGCTCGTCGCCCAGCTGGGGGAACAGGCGCGCCGAGCCGCCAAATTCAAGCAGCACTTCTTCGCTCCAGGCGCTGATGTCGCCCGTCAGGCGCACCGGTTCGGGCAGGGTGTCGCCAGCGAGCTTGATGCAGGTGGCATGCTCCTGGCGCGCATCGGCGCGCAGCTGGTCAATGCGCTGATCGACCGCGCCCAGCATCGCCTGCACGCAGCGCCGCCCCTCCTGGAATTCGCCGGCAATGCCGCTCCACTGGGCCTGGCCGCTGTCGTCGGTGGCCTGGGGCTCGCCCAGCCAGGCCGACATGCCGCGCATGACCTCGACCGCCTGCCCGGCCGCCACCGCCAGCAGGTGAAAACGCAGGTAGTCGGCGATGTCGCGCTTGAGGTGGGCCATGATCTCGCGCGCCTGCGCTTCCTTGCCGAACAGCCGGGTCGCGGCCTGCGACAGGTTGTTAAGCGACTCTTCCACCTGGCGCGTGCGCAGCGCATCGCGGATGTCGCGATAGCGCTTGCCGTTGCGTTCCACGTTGCCCAGATCGCGCTGTTGCAGGCGCGCCTTGACCTGTTCCAGCAGCGACAGGACGAATTCCAGGCCGCCCTGCTTGCGGTCGTCCAGCAGCGCATACAGCTGGTCGCGCGCACGGCCTTTCAGGCGCGCCATCAATTCGCCGGTATGGCGTTTGATGCGGTCTTCGCTGGTTTCGGCGGTGGCGCCAGCTTCGCGGATGGCGTCGCGCTCGAGCTGCGGCAGCAGCTCGGCGACCTTCTCGCGCCAGACGCCCAGATCGTACGAACCCATGATGCGGTCCATCTCCAGCTGCACCTTGCTCTCGACGCGTTCGAGCAGGGAGCGCTGGTCCTTGTCCATCAGCAGTTCGCCCGTCAGCGCATATTCCTGGAACGGCGTGACATCCACCGTGCCTTTGCGGAAGTCGGGGAACTCGTCGAACGGACGCTCGCTCATCGCCATGTGTTCGCGCATGAAGACATCGCGCTCCTGGTCGGCGGCGCGGCGCGCCGCCACCCCGTCGCTGCCCGCCAGGCCGAAGAAGGCCTTGACCATCAACCCCGCCAGCTCGTAGGCGCGTATATCGTCGCGCAAGCTTTGCTGGGTATCGAGCACGGCCTGGCCGAAGGCGGAATAAACCTTGGAATAGGACAGGCGCATGTCGCCGAAGCGCTGCTCCGGCACGCGCGGATTGAATGGCCCCAGCTTGTGCTGCTGCTGATTGACGGCGATGGAGCGCTTGCGGTTGGCGAAATCGGCCGAGGCGAAGTCTTCGAACAAGGTGTCCGCCACCATCTGGTATACGTCCTTGATGTCGGCGGTGGCCTTGTTGGCGAGGTTGGCGGTGTCGACAAAATACACATCATCGAAAGGCGCACCCTTGCCCACCAGGCTGTCCGGCTCGGCCCAGCGCACCTGGGCGTTCATGTCGCGCATGGTCGTTTCCAGTTCCATCAGCGTGGCGTAGGCATTGGCCTCGGTGCGCTCCTTGTTGGCTTTGGCAAAACCGGACGGCATCAGCATCACCAGGTCCACCTGGTTGTCCGATACTTCCTGGCGCGCGATGGCCTTGGCGATCCAGCCCAGGTCGATGGCGGTGCCGGCGCCGGTGCCGCCGGCGGCCGAGGCGATGACGACAATGCGGAACTTGGACGTGTCCACCTGCAGGCCAAGGCGCTGGTAATTTTCCTTGCGCTCATTGCCCGCATTGCTGCTCAAGAAATTGAGCGCGCCCTTGATGCGCGCGCGCAGCTTGGGATATTTGTCGAACAGGTACAGACGCGCCACCGCGCGGATCTGGCCCGCCCCCTTGGACGGGTCGATGCCGAGCGAACGCAGTTTCTTCGGGCGCAGCGGCATCCAGTTTTCGATCAGGGGAAAGCGCGCCAGGCTGTCGTCGGACTCGTGGTACTGGGGCAGGTCGATCGGTTCGACCAGGCGTTCCTCGTCGCTCAGCTTGACGAGCTCGAACCACGGATCGGTGCGCTGCGACTTGCCTTCATCGATGACGGCATTGTTATCGAGATCGAAATGCAGAAAGCGCGCGACCGGGAACTGGCCGATCGATTCGACCCGGGTCGGGTGCTGCCGGTTCCATACTTCGGACAGAATGCGGCGCCGGATGCGCAGCATGACTTCCATGCCGGTACCGCCGGCACCGATGAACAGCGTGGGGCGCAGGTCGACCTTCAGTTCCGCCTTCTTGCCTGCCGTGCTGGGAAATTCTGCCATGTCGTTCTCTTTATAGTAAAAATCAGCGGCGGCCGACGAACAGCGCCGCCACCAGTGCCACCAGGCCCACCGCCACCAGCGGCGCGGTGATCGCAAAGGTCAGGAATTTGCTGGCGTTGATCATCGCCAGCACGGCCGCGGCGCTCACGAACGACAGGCCGACAAACAGCAGCCAGCCGGCGCTGCCGGCCGACGAGGGCGCCACCCGCTTGACCACCATGTGGTGCACATAGGCGTTACGCACGAAGAAGTAGATCACCAGCAGGACCAGGAACACCGCGGCGCCGATGGCCAGATCGCGCGTGGAGGTATCGGTAACGGGCGCGCCTGCCACCGGCGCCACTTCGATTGGTGTGCCGGCTGCCTGCGTCGATGCCGGCGCCGGCGAAGGCGACGCGGCGCGCGCTGCCTCGGCCACTGCCTCCTTGTCCCCGGGTAGCTTGAAGCCGGGATCGGCTGCCGGTTGCGTGGTGTTTTGCATGAAGTGCTTCCTTGTCGTGAACGGGGATGTCAGCGGCCCAGCCGGACCTGTGCGCCTTCGCGCAAGTCGATCAGCTGGTGTCCGAATACGGTGGTCTTGAGCTGGGCCACCTTCAGGCCTGCCTTGTCGAAAATCGGCTGCACGGTGCCGGCGCGCGCATGCATGGTGCGCAGTTCGCCTTCGACGGTCACCAGCGCCTTGCGCGGCCGCGCCAGCGCCAGGCCCGCAGTAACGGCTGCCCCCAGCAGCGCCAGCGCGCCCGCCATCAGGGCCACCAGCGGCGCCAGGCCGTAGTGGACACGCACGTCCAGCGGCAGCACCGCCGTCGACGCCTTGATCTGCTCGGGCGGGGTGAAGATATCGGGCAGCGGGTCGCCCGGGAACAGGCTGGCCATACGCGCACGGAATGCCTGCGACAGTTCCAGACGCTGGCCCTGCAGATGGAGCTCGATCTCGCCCGGCATGACGTAGGCCGAGCCGGCGCTGCGGATCGCCTCCAGCGACCATTTCGAAGGCAGTTGGCGCACCGGCAGCTGCATGGTCGACGCCAGCGGCACGGCCTTGCCGGGCGCCAGCGCCTGCACATTGCTGTCGCCAAGGCCGATTGCATGGTCCTCGCCACCGAGCTTCGAGCGCGCCGTCAGCGTAGCCGCCGCGATCGTGTAGGGGTACATGGTGTTTTCAAGCTGCCATTCGATGTTCGCCGCAGGCGTGCGCGCGTCGGCATCGACATCGGCGCGCAGCCTGCCGCCCGGGGTCATGGAAAAGGCGACGCCAGGAGCGTTGCTCACCTTGCGAGGCAGCAGACGCACGGTATCCTGGTCGAGCGGCTTGAGGCGCGCCGGCCGCTCCGTGATGACGCTGGCGATGGCGCCCGAATCGACCAGCCCTTTCAGTTCATTGGCGCCCTGCTCGCCTACCGCGAATACATACACCATCAGCCCATTGGCGCGGTAATGTGCGCCCTGCACCGGCATCTGCAAGGGGAAGGCCAGCGCGCGCGTGATCGCACTGCCCTTGTGGATCAGGGTATAGAACTCGCGATTGCGGCGCGCCGTTTCCTGGTCGTTGTTGGGACTGTTGCGGTTGTTGGTAAATACCCAGACCAGGCCAGGTTTGGTGCCCAGCGCCTTGTCGACCGCCGTGCCCACCGCTTCGCTCAGATCGGTGTCGGCAAACGCCGCGCTGCCTGGTTTACGCGCCACGTCGAGCGCGGCCAGGGCCTTGTCCACCTGGGTGCGCGTGGCGCGCGGCTCGTACGATACCGACAGCAGCGCCCGCGGCGAGGGCAGGCCGGGCAAGGCCTGATTGAACGCCGCCAGCACCATCGGGTCGCCCGGTTTGGCCACCGCCGTCACCACGGCGCTCACCAGCGGTTTGTACTGCGACGCGGGATCGCTGAAGAACGGTTCCATCCAGCCCGAGTTCTGGACCAGGAACACGTGCGACACCGCCTGTGCAGCCACGCAATGGCATAACAGTGCGGTGCTGGCGAGCAGGCGCTTCATGCCAGCTCCTCCAGCCGCCAGCCGCGGATCTGGTTCCAGTCCGGATGGTGCAGCCAGAGCGTATCGTCATACACGAACGGCACGCAGGCGTGCGGTCGCGTCAGCCGGGCGATATCGTCAAGAATGACGTTGCGCTTGCCGATCCATTCGACCGTGGTGCGCGGCAGCACGCGGCCAGCCAGCGCATCCTCGGCCTTGCCCGTGTACTGGTGAATGCGCAGCACCAGGCCGCTCGGCTGGCTGCGGTTATTGTTAAACCCGCGCAGCAGCGGCAAGACCAGCGAATCGTCGTCGTGCGGGTCTTCCACCTGCTCGGATTCCCATGGCTCGCCCACCACCGCATGGCCGCGCCGGAACAGCAGACTGGCAAAACCCAGGCGCGCGCCGCCGATCGGCATGGTCTGGCCCTGGGCACGGCCCAGTTCCAGGAAGCTGTAGGCCTGGCCGTCATGGCCGATCTGCCACAGGCGACCGTCGCGGCTCTGGGTCGGGCCGCCCAGTTCCAGGCGTGGTACCCAGCCATGCGGCCAGGGCAGCCATTGCGGCTCGGCCCCGGGCTGCCAGGCCAGCTGGCCTTCCGCATGCAACCACAACAGGCGGGCGTCATAAGCGAGCGGGCGCGACCAGCCCGAAGCCGGCACATCACAGGCATGCAACACTTCACCGCCCAGGTCGTGCTGCGCGCTCCACAGACGCACGCCATCGGCGCCGGCGATCAGGCAGGCCAGGTGGCGCCGCAACTGCCCGGGCGCGCTGGCCAGCGCGGCGTCGAGCACCCGTTCGAGGCGATAGGTTTCGCTGACGGGATTGATCCACAGGCGGCACAGGCCATGGGCGGTGGGCACCAGCGCGACCTCGCCGCGGCGCGGATTGGCCGCGGGCAGCCAGGCGTAGCTTGATGCGGTAAACGACAGATCGGCGCCATGCTCCTCCGGCGACATGACGTGCCACAGTTCGGCCAGCGGATCCCAGTACTGCAGCACGTTGCGCGTGTGCGCCAGCGCCAGCAGGCGCTGGACGGGAAAGCCGAAGTGACCGGCGGCGAACACGCACTGGGCGTTGGGCGGCACCGGCAGGGCCGCATCGCTGCGCCCCACGTAAGGCGGTGCGGGCCGCTCCTCCAGGCTGTCGCCCAGCGCCAGCGATGTCACGGCCAGGCCATGCGGCACATGGCGCGGCAAGGCCTGGTCGGCCCACGGTCCGAACCAGTCCGGCTGCTTGCGCTGCTGGCCGGCCAGCTTGTGCAGCGCATGGCCGCAGGTGGGGCAAAACGCAAAGCCTTCGGGGTAGATCGGCGCACAGTGGCAATTGGCGGGCAGCGAGGCGCCCAGCAGACGGGCCACGTCGGGCAGGCGCCCGCGCGCCTGCGCCTGCCAGTCGATCCGGCTCAAGCCTTCGCTCGAAGCCAGTTCGAACTGGGCGCTGTTCTCGTCTTCCAGCCAGATACTGGCCGCCGTTTCCCACCTGTATGCCATTGTCGCGTGCCGCCGTATATGTATGTCAATGCGAACCGGCCCTGCGCCGGGGCTGCTGTTTGGTCGTCAAATCATAGCGCAACTGCATCAGGCAAGCGGTTTAATTGACCGGTATCATCTGGCGCGCTCGCAGGGTGCATCTGGCGCCCTTGCCGGGGGAAATCAAGGCGCGGGCGTCGTCCTGGCAATGCGAGCGCGCGAACGTATAATGGCGATGTCATGTCCAACCCTTCCACCACCACCTTGCCCCCCGCATCCGGCTGGGGCGCCATTCCCGCCAGCGCCGTCGACGCTGCGGCCGCCCACCTGCGCGATGTGCTGACGATCGCCATCGAACACGGCTCCGCCCAGCAGGCGCTGGTGGTCTACGACACCCGCTCCGACCTGGCGCGCGCGCTGACCGAAGGCTATCGTCGCAATCTGGGCGATGCGCAGTTCATCGATTTCGACAGCGTCGCGCCCGACGACGTGCTGGCCGCGTTCGCGCGCATGGCGCCGTCGGACCTGGTGGTGCTGATCCAGTCGACCAATTTCCGGCTCGAAGCGTTCCGTATCCGGGTCGAGCTGTTCAAGCTGGGGTTGAAAGTGATCGAACACGTTCACCTGTCGCGCATGCCGGGCGAGCAAGGTGCCCACTACATCGAGGCGCTGGCCTATGACAGCGCCTATTACCGCGGCGTGGGCCAGGCACTCAAGGCGCGCATCGACAGCGCCGCCAGCGCCACCGTGGTCAGCGGCGGCGAGCGGCTGGTATTTGCCTCGCCGCTGGAATCGGCCAAGCTCAATATCGGCGACTACAGCGCAATGAATAACGTGGGCGGCCAGTTCCCCATCGGCGAAGTGTTCACCGAGGCGCAGGACCTGGAAGCGGTCAACGGCCGCGTACAGGTGCATGTGTTTGGCGACACCTCGTATCTGGTGAATCGTCCGGAGACGCCGATCACCCTGGTGATCGAGCGGGGACGCGTGGTGCGGGCCGAGGGCGCCACGCCGGAATTCGACAAACTGATGGCCATCATTCACGCCGATGAAGGCGAGGTGTGGGTGCGTGAACTTGGCTTCGGCATGAATCGCGCATTTTCGCGCGAGCGCCGGGTCAACGACATCGGTACGTACGAGCGCATGTGCGGCATTCACCTGTCGCTGGGGGCCAAGCACGGGGTGTATCAAAAACCGGGCTTCAAGCGCAAGGATGCGCGCTATCACGTGGACGTGTTTGCGGTAACCGATGCGGTATATCTGGACGATGAGCTGGTGTACCGCGATGGCGGCTGGATCGTTGGCGGCATCGCGCAATGAAACGGTCGTTATCAGTGCTCGCGACGCTGGCACTGCTCGCGCCAGCACGGGCAGCTGACAAGGTCGCGTCGTTTGACGGCGCGTGGACCTACCAGTGGTGTGGATACGTGCCCGGCGAGGTGGGCGGCGCTCGATCCCGCCTTCGACCCGGGTTTGTTCAGCCTGGCGGCCATGTATGCGAATGCGGGGCGCCTCGACGATGCGCTCGCCACTCTGGACAGGCTGCTCAAGCGCAATCCCCAGGCCCAGGATGCACTCGCCATGCGCGCCCGGATCAGGGCGGACATGGCACGCGCCAGGCACTAGTCCGCCCTCAGCGGTCCCAGGGCGGGACCGGCTGATACTCCGCCACCAGAAAGTCGATCAGCGCGCGCACCTTGGGCGAAGCAGGTCCGGCCGGGTACAGCGCGGTCAGGTCGTTCAATGGCAAGTCCCATTCGGGCAGCACGGCGACCAGCGTACCGGCCTGCAGCTCGCGCCACGCCAGGAAGGTCGTGCTGTAGACGATCCCCAGTCCGCGCAGCGCCGCCTGGTGCAGCACCAGGCCATTGTTGGACGTGAAGCCTGCCTGCACCTGCACTGTCTGTTCCTGTCCATTGCGTGAAAAACGCCAGCTGGTGCCATCGGTCAGGTGGCTGAAGTGCAGGCACTGGTGGGCCAGCAGGGCCGCCGGCGAGGCCGGTACCCCGCAGCGGGCCAGGTAGTCCGGACTGGCGCACAGGACGCCACGGCACGGCGCCAGCCGGCGTGAGGCCAGCCCGCTGGTGTCCGGAATACCGCCCACGCGAATGCTCAGATCGAAGCCATGCCGGATCGGGTCCAGCAGGGCATCGTCGACAAACAGCGATGGCTTGAGCAACGGGTGGCGCGGGCCAAAGCGCGCCAGCGCATCGGCCAGCCAGGCAATGCCGAAGCTGGACGGCGCCTGAATCCGCAGCGCACCGGCCAGCTCGGCGCCGGCCGGGCTGATGGCGCGCGCCGCTTCGCGCGCCTGCTCGAGCGTCGCCAAACACGGCGCCAGGTAGGCTTGCCCCGCATCGGTGAGGCTCACTTCGCGGGTGGAACGGTACAGCAGGCGCGCGCCGAGCCGCTCTTCCAGCTGGCCGACGACCTTGCTAACCATGGCCCGGCTCAAGCCCAGCTGGCGCCCGGCCGCAGAAAAGCTGTTCAGGCGCGCCACTTCGGCGAAAATTTCCATCGCTTGTAATTGATCCATGCCAGATTGTCTTCGGCTTGGCGACAATATGTCAACCATTTGCGCCGTTGTCGGCAAATACTTGCCGGCCTACAATTGATGATCACGGATCCAGGAGCACCTCCATGCTGAACCACGACCAGCGCACCCAGTTCGAGCGCGACGGCTACCTCGTCATTCCCGATTTCAAGAGCGCGGAAGCGATCGCCGCCCTGCGCCAGCGCGCCGCCGAGATTGTCAACGATTTCGACCCCAGCGAAAGCCGCACCATCTTCACCACGCAAAACCAACTGACGGCCACGGACGACTACTTCCTGCGTTCTGACAACACCATCGCCTGCTTCTTCGAGGAAGAAGCCTTCGACGCCGAGGGCCGCCTCAAGCAGGACAAGTCGCTGTCGATCAACAAGATCGGCCACGCCCTGCACGAACTCGACCCCGTGTTCGAACGGTTCTCGCGCGATGCGCGCCTGGCCAGCGTGGCCAGCGACCTCGGCCTGACCGACGCCAAGGTATGGCAATCGATGTACATCTTCAAGCAGCCTGGCATCGGCGGCGAAGTGCGCTGGCACCAGGATGCGACCTTCTTCGAGACCACCCCGATCAGCGTGACGACCTTCTGGTTCGCGCTTGAAGACGCCACCGTCGACAATGGCTGCCTGTGGGTGCAGCCGGGCGGCCACCGCACGCCGATGCGCGAGCGCTTCGTGCGCGACGGTGACGTGATTCGCATGGAAAAGCTCGACGCCACGCCCTGGCCGGACGACAGCGTGGCCGTGCCGCTGGAAGCGAAGGCCGGCAGCCTGGTCTGCTTCCATGGCCTGCTGCCCCACTACAGCGCGCCCAACCGCTCGCCCGTATCGCGCCACGCCTACACCCTGCATGCCACCGACGGCAGTACGCACTACTCGCCGCGCAACTGGATCCAGCGCGACGCCAGCTTCCCGGCGCGCGGCTTCATCTAAATGGACATTCTGGTATTCGCGCCCCACTGGGGCAGCAATGCGCTCGCGCCCGGGGAGTTCATCGCGCGCGTGCTGGCAGCCGGCTTCGACGGCGTCGAGATGGCGCTGCCGCTGGCGGCGGGCGAACGGCGCGCCTGGACCGATCAACTGGCCGGCGCCGGCCTGGCCCTCATCGCCCAGCAATGGGAGACGGCCCTGCATGCGGATTTCGACAGCCACCGCGACGCGCTGCGCCGCTATCTGGACAATGCCTGCGCGGCCCAGCCCCTGTTCGTCAATTCGCATACGGGGAAGGATTACTTCAGCGTCGCACAAAACCTGGCACTGATCGATCTGGCCGAGGAGATTGGCGCGCAGCATGGCGTGCCGGTCCACCACGAAATCCACCGCAGCCGCTTCTCGGGCCATCCGGCCCTGCTGCTGCCCTACCTGCAGCTACGGCCGCACCTGATTCTCACGGCCGACCTGTCGCACTGGTGCTGCGCCTGCGAATCGCTGCTGGACGACCAGCCGCACAGCCTGGACGCGGCGCTGCCGCACGCGCGCCACATCCACGCCCGCGTCGGCCATGCCCAGGGGCCGCAGGTGAGCGACTTCCGCGCGCCCGAATGGGCAGCCGAACTGCAGGCCCACCTGCAGTGGTGGGACCGCATCGTCGCCCTGCGCCGCAGCGCCGGCGCGGCGCGCATGACGCTCACGCCCGAATTCGGCCCGGCGCCCTATACCGCGGCGCTGCCGTTCGGCGGCGCCCTGCTGTCCGACCCGTGGGAATTGAATGTGGCCATGGGCGCTCTGCTGCGCGCCCGCTACCGAGCCTGAGTTACAGCATCAGCAGATTCATGCTGCCGCTGTCGGCGTCGCGCTTGGGCGCGATGCGCGGCAAGCGGATGGTGACGGTGGTGCCCTGCCCCGGCGCGGACGCGATGTCGATGGTCCCGCCCAGCATGCCGGTCACCATATTGTAGACAATGTTCATCCCCAGGCCGGAACCGCCCTGCCCCATCTTGGTGGTAAAGAAGGGGTCGAAAATCTGGTGCAGGATGCGCGGCGCCATGCCTACCCCGTCATCCTGGAATACCAGCACCACCTCGTTCTCGCCGGCCGCGCTGGCAGTGATCGTCATGGCATTGTGCTCGCGCCCCTCGAAGGCATGCAGCAGCGCGTTATTGATCAGATTCGACAGTACCTGACCCAGGCTGCCAGGGAAGGAATCGAGCGTCAGGTCCGGTTCGCAGTCGATGCGCGTGTCGCAATTGGCCCGCTTGAGCTGGGCCGCGAACGTGGCGTGGGTATCGCGGATCACATCGCCCAGGTTGAAGCGGCGGCGCTTGTCGCTGGTCTGGTCCACCGCCACCTGCTTGAAGGAATTGATCAGCTCGGCGGCGCGGCGCAGCGAACTGGTCATGATGCCGCAGGCCATACGCGTGTCGGCCAGATGCGCTTCCAGCACCGAGCGCTTGACGCCGCCATCCTGATAATGCTGTTCGAACTTGCGCACCATGTCGTCGAGCGCGGTCGCCGTCAGCAGGCTGTTGCCGATCGGGGTATTGAGTTCGTGCGCGACCCCGGCCACCAGGGAACCGAGCGACGCCATTTTTTCCGACGTGATCAGATTGGTCTGGGCCTGCTTTAGCGTGTCGAGCACGGCCGACAGGTCGCTGTGCGCCGATTCCACATTCGCCTTTTGCAGCGCCAGCTCGTTGAGACTGTGTTCGAGTCCGTCGCGGGCGTCGACCAGCGCGGCCTCGGTCTGTTTGCGGTCGCTGATATCCTGGATCACCCACACCCCGCCCTTGCTCAGATCGGCCGCATCGACCGCCTTGCCGTTGATGAGGCACCAGATCGCCGAGCCATCCTTGCGCACCAGTTCGAGTTCACTTTGCCAGCGGTGCGTGACCGGGTCGACCGCCAGCACGTCGACCTCGCCGCCGTGCGCCTGGCGCAGGACCGAGGTCGGATTGCCTTCCAGCGTGCCGGGAGCGTAGCCCAGCATCTCTTCCATGCCGCGGTTGCAGCGCAAGATCAGCCCGTGCGAGAACAGGGCGATGCCCACCGCCGCGCTGTCCTGGAACGCGCGCTGCTCGTCGAGCGTGCTGCGTACCTGCTGCGCCAGTTCGCGGCTGCGCTGGAAGGCCAGCAACAGCGCGGCAACCAGCGCACTGACCACCACGCCGCCCAGGCCGATGCCGTACACGGGGGCCAGGTCGGTGCTGTAGCGGCTGCCGTCGAGCGCGTGGAACGCCACCACCCATTCGCGCTGCGCCACGGTCAAGCGCTTTTCCGCATGCAGTTTGGGCAGCAGGTGCTGGCCGGGGCGGAAGGTGTCGAACATGATATTGGCCGCGCCGGCGGCGGCAGCGGCGCCGCCGGTCACGTCGCCGGCGTCGTGAATGCGCAGCGACAGCTGGGCCAGCAGCTTTTGATCGGTCACCTCCTGCATGAGATTGTTGACCTTGAAGACGATCGCCACCCAGCCCACCAGGGCGCGCCGGCGCTGCTCCACGGTCGCGAGCGGCATTTCCTGCCGATAGACGGGGGCGCGCGCGACAAAGCCGGGCTGGCCGGTGGCATCCTGCACCAGGGTGATGCGTTCGGTGGCCACAATGGCACCGCTGTCGCGCCCCGATTCGAGCGCGGCCCGGTGCGGCGGCAGCGCCGCCAGATCCAGCCCGAAGGCATTCTCGTTGCCCTTGAGCGGCTCGGTAAATTCGATGATGTAGTGCGGCTCTTCGGCGCGCACGGGGTGGATGGCAAAGCCGGGATAGCCGGCCGGGTTGAGCGTGGTGTCGGCGCGCACCGCCGCCGCGAACGCGGGCAGCGCGGCCTGCGGCACGGCGCGCACGAACTGGATGGCTTGAAAGCCCGGGTAGCGCTGCGCGAGGTTGAGTTCCTGGACCAGACGGGAAAACTGCGCGCGGTTCATGTCCTGCTTGACGGCGAACGCGCTCTTGATGCTCAGCAGCATATCGAAGTAGATCTGCAAGCGCACGCTGGTGTCGCTGGCGACCTTGTCGGTGTCATACTGAAAGTTACTACGAATGCGGGCCTGTTGGGTGTCCAGCACCACCAGGCAAGTCCAGACGGTCAGGCAGATTCCGATTACAAACGCAAGATAGCCTTGAGTCCGCATCAATCGCACTCCAGATGGGGGATGGTCAAGCCGGGCCTGACCAGATGCGTCGACTATAGCATATTGACGTCTGGAAATCTCACAATGTCAGGCCCAAAAGCCACAGTTCACTGCGGGCTCGACTGGAACTGCGCGGCGATGATTCTGAACTTCTCCTCAATGGCCAGCATGGCGTCCACCACGTCCGGATCAAAGTGTTCGCCGCGCGCCTGGCGGATCAGTTCGACCGCCGTTTCATGGGTGAAGGCGGGCCGGTAGGAGCGCGCCGAAATCAGGGCATCGTAGACGTCGGCCACCGCCATCAGGCGCGCCGACAGGGGAATCGCGGTTCCGGACAGCCCCTGCGGATAACCCGAGCCATCCCAGTGCTCCTGGTGCGAATGGCAGATCTCGCCGGCGAAGCGCAGGAAGCGGTTGCTGGCGCCAAGCGTGCGTTCCACGCCGGCGATGGCGTCGCGCCCGTACACGGTGTGCAGTTTCATGATCTCGAACTCCTCGTCCGTCAGCTTGCCCGGCTTGAGCAGGATCGCATCGGGCACGCCCACCTTGCCGATGTCGTGCAGCGGCGCCGCCTTGAACAGCAGCGCGATATCGTCGTCGCCCAGCTCGTCGCTAAAGCGCGCGTGGTAGCGCAGCTCGCGCGCCAGCGCTGCCACGTAATGCTGGGTGCGGCGGATGTGATTGCCCGTGTCGCCGTCGCGCGATTCGGCCAGCGAGGCCATGGCGATCACGGTCGCATCCTGCATGAGCGAGAGCTCGCGCGTGCGCTCGGACACCAGGTGCGCCATGTGGCTGCGCTGGTCCTTGAGCATGGCGCGCGCGGCGCGCAGCTGCAGGTGGCTATGCACGCGCGCACGCAGGATCTCGGGCGCGAACGGACGGGCAAGAACGTCGCTGGCGCCGTCGCGCAGGGCGCGCAGCTGGCCCGCCTCGTCGGCGGCATCGGCCACCGCAAGCACCGCGATCTCGGCACTGAGGAAATTGCAATGCAGGTCGGCCAGCACGGCAAAGCTGCTCATGTCGGGCAGCGCCAGCGGCAGCAGCAACAGGTCGGGCGCGGGCACCTTGCGCGCCATGCGCAGGGCATCGGCACCGGTGCGGGCCAGCTGCACGTGATAGTGCTCCTGCAGCGCTTCTTCCATCTCGACCAGACGGTCGGTGGACGCGTCCACGATCAAAATGCTTGCCTTGAAATCAACATCCATACGCGCTTTCTCCTTCGGCCCGACTCGCCTGCGCCAATCATAACGCGCGGTGTTCCATGTTTCAGCTTTTTTACAATTCCGCACGACAATTGACATTCACGTAAGTTTAGAATGCGGGATCCCCCAATCCGTCACCCGCAAGGACCAGCATGTCACGCCTGCCGCTCGCCTTCTCGCTGTTGCTTCTGTCGCTTCCGCTGCACGCGGCCGACATCGGCGACGACAAATTCCGCCAGCTGGAAGAAATGCTGCCCACCCCGGGCGCGGTGCGCAACGCCGCCGGCGCGCCCGGCCACGGCTACTGGCAGCAGCGCGCCGACTACCGGATCCGCGCCACGCTCGACGAAGACAAGCGCAGCATCAGCGGAAGCGAAACCATCACCTACCATAACAATTCGCCTGACACGCTGCGCTACCTGTGGCTTCAGCTGGACCAGAACAAGTTCCGCCCCGATTCGGACGACGTAACCACCCGTACCATCGAGTCGCGCGATGCATGGGCCAAGGCCAAGAGCGACGAGGACGGCCTGCACTTCGAAGCCATGCGCGCGATCCTGGAAGTGCCGAACTTCGAAGGCGGCTACACGATCGGCGCCGTCAAGGGCGCCGACGGACAGCCGCTCAAGTACACCATCAACAAGACCATGATGCGCATCGACCTGGCCACGCCGCTGGCGCCGGGCCAGGCCTTCGTCTTCAACGTCGACTACAGCTTCCGCATCAACGATGCGCGCCTGGAACGCTCGCGCAGCGGTTTCGAACACTTCAAGGACGACAAGAACGATATCTTCGAGATCGCCTACTGGTATCCGCGCATGGCGGCCTATTACGATGTCACCGGCTGGCAGCACAAGCAGTTCCTGGGCAATGGCGAGTTCACGCTTGAATTTGGCGACTTCGACGTCGAGCTGACGGTACCCACGGACCATATCGTGGCCAGTACCGGCGTACTGCAAAATCCCGCCGATGTGCTCAGCGCCGGCCGCCGCCAGCGTCTCGAGCAGGCCCGCAGCGCGACGCGCCCCGTCATCATCGTCAGCCAGAAGGAAGCGGAAGCGGCCGAGAAATCGCGCGCCAAGACCATGCAGACCTGGCACTTCAAGGCGGCCAACGTGCGCGACTTCGCCTTTGCCACCAGCCGCAAGTTCATCTGGGATGCGCAGGGCTACAAGAAGGGCGGCACCGACATGCTGGCCATGTCCTTCTATCCGAAGGAAGGCAATCCGCTGTGGGAAAAATACTCGACCCAGGCCATCATCCACACGGTCGAGCAGTACAACAAGTATTCATTCGACTACCCCTACCCGGTGGCCATTTCGGTCAACGGCCCCGCGGGCGGGATGGAATATCCGATGATTTCGTTTAACGGACCACGGCCGAACAAGGACAAGAAGACGGGCGAGCTGACCTGGTCGCGCCGCACCAAGTATGGGCTGATCGGCGTCATCATCCATGAAGTGGGCCACAACTACTTCCCGATGATCGTCAATTCCGACGAGCGCCAGTGGACCTGGATGGACGAGGGCTTGAACACCTTCATCCAGGGATTGGCGGAAGACGCCTGGGAAGAGGGCTTCCCACGTCCGCGCGGCGAACCGCGCAGCATCGTCGAGTACATGCGCAGCAAGAACCAGGTGCCGATCATGACCAATTCGGAGTCGCTCGTGCAGTTCGGCGCCAATGCCTATGCCAAGCCGGCGGCGGCGCTGACGGTGCTGCGCGAGACTGTGCTCGGTCGCGAACTGTTCGACTTCTCGTTCCGCGAGTACGCCCAGCGCTGGAAGTTCAAACGCCCCACCCCGGCCGATTTTTTCCGCACCATGGAAGACGCCTCCGGCACCGACCTGGACTGGTTCTGGCGCGGCTGGTTCTACACCACCGACGCGGTCGACGTGAGCGTGGACGGGATCAGCGAGTACGGCGTCAACACGCGCGACCCGGAAGTGGAAAAGGCCTGGAAGCGGGCCCAGAAGAATGCCGAACCGGTATCGGTGTCGGTCCAGCGCGACAAGGGCGTGCCGCGCCGCGTCGACAGCCAGCCCGAACTGAAGGACTTCTACAACGAGCATGACGAATTCACCGTCACCAACAAGGACCGCAACAAGTACAACGAAGGCCTGGCCGACCTGGAGGACTGGGAGAAGGACTTGCTCAAGCAAGGCAAGCACCTGTACCTGGTCGACTTCAGCAATGCGGGCGGACTGGTCACGCCGCTGGTACTGGAACTGGAACTCAAATCCGGCAAAAAGCGCATCGAGCGCATTCCCGCCGAAGTGTGGCGCTACTCGCCGAAAAAAATCACCAAGCTGATTGTCACCGATGAGCCGATGGTGGGCCTGACCCAGGACCCGTATTGGGAAACGGCCGATATCGACACCAGCAACAACAGCTGGCCGCGCAAGATCACCCAGTCGCGCGTAGAACTGTTCAAGACCGACAAGGGCAAGGATGACCTGATCAAGGACAGCCGCACCCCGCTCAAGCCCAAAACGAAGTGAGATTCATGTTCAAGACATGCCTGATCGCCGCCGCCCTGATGGCGGCGGGCTGCGCCAGCGCCGCCAACCTGGCCGACGACAAATTCCGCCAGCTCGAAGAACTGCTGCCCACCCCGGGCGAGGTGCGCACCGCCTCGGGCGCGCCCGGCCACGCCTACTGGCAGCAGCGCGCCGACTACAAGCTGCGCGCCACGCTCGACGAAACGCAGCGCCGCATCACGGGCGACGGCAGCGTCACCTACCATAACAAGTCGCCCGACACGCTCAGCTACCTGTGGGTGCAGCTGGACCAGAACATGTTCCGCCCCGATTCGGACCGGCTGGTGACGGCCACCCTGCCCTCGCGCGAGGCCTGGGCCAAGGGCACGCAAGCCGATGGCGTGCGCTTCGAGACCATGCGCTTCCTGATGGAGAGCCGCCGCTTCGACGGCGGCTTTACCATCACCGCGCTCAAGGATGGCGCCGGCGCGCCGCTCAAGTACACCATCAACAAGACCATGATGCGGATCGATCTGCCGCAGCCGCTCAAGCCGGGCGCCCAGTTCACGTTCCAGATGGCGTGGCTTTTCAATGTCCCCGAAATGAATGTGCTGGGGCGGCGCAATGGCTACGAGCGCTTCGACGACAAGAACGACCTGTTCGAAATCGCCCAGTGGTTCCCGCGCATGGCCGCCTACTACGACACGGCCGGCTGGCAGAACAAGCAGTACGTGGGCGATGGCGAATTCACGCTCGAATTTGGCGACTACGATGTCGAGATCACGGTCCCGGCCGACCACGTGGTGGCCAGCACGGGCGTGCTGCAAAATCCCGAGGCGGTGCTGAGCGCGACCCAGCGCGAGCGCCTGCAGCAGGCCAGAACGGCGAACCGCCCGGTCCTCATCGTCACCCAGCAGGAAGCCGAAGCGGCTGAAAAGACGCGCGCATCCGGCACCCGCACCTGGCGCTTCAAGGCCGACAATGTGCGCGACTTTGCCTTTGCCACCAGCCGCAAGTTCATCTGGGACGCACAGGGCTACAAGAAGGGCGGCACCGACGTGATGGCCATGTCCTTCTATCCGAAGGAAGGCAATCCCCTGTGGGAAAAATATTCGACCCAGGCGATCATCCACACCATCGAGCAGTACAACAAGTATGCCTTCGACTACCCGTATCCGGTGGCGCTGTCGGTCAATGGTCCGATCGGCGGCATGGAATACCCGATGATTTCGTTTAACGGTCCGCGCCCCACCAAGGACAAGAAGACGGGTGAAGTGACGTGGTCGCGCCGCACCAAATATGGCCTGATCGGCGTGATCATCCACGAGGTCGGCCACAACTACTTCCCGATGATCGTCAATTCCGACGAGCGCCAGTGGACCTGGATGGATGAAGGCCTCAATTCGTTCATGGAGTTTCTGGCCGAACGCGCGTGGGAAGAAGATTTTGCCGACAGCCGCGGCGAGCCGCGCGCCATCGTCGACTACATGCGCAGCAAGAACCAGGTGCCAATCATGACCAATTCGGAGTCGGTGGTTCAGCGCGGGAACAACGCCTATGCCAAACCGGCCACCGCTCTCAATGTGCTACGCGAGACGGTACTGGGACGCGAACTGTTCGATTTCGCCTTCCGCGAGTACGCCCAGCGCTGGAAGTTCAAGCGCCCCACCCCGGCCGACTTTTTCCGCACCATGGAAGACGCCTCCGGCACCGACCTGGACTGGTTCTGGCGCGGCTGGTTTTACACCAACGATGCGGTCGACGTCAGCGTGGACGGCATCACCGAGTACAGCGTGAACACGCGCGACCCGGAAGTGGAAAAGGCGTGGAAGCGCGCCCGCAAGCACGCCGAGCCGGTGTCGCTGTCGGTCCAGCGCGACAAGGGCATGCCGCGCCGGGTCGACGCCCAGCCGGAGCTCAAGGACTTCTACAACACGCATGACGAATTCACCGTCACCAACAAGGACCGCAACAAGTACCAGGAAGGCCTGGCCGAGCTGGAAGACTGGGAGAAGGCCCTGCTCAAGCAGGGCAAGCACCTGTACCTGGTCGACTTCAGCAATGCCGGCGGATTGGTCACGCCGCTGGTGCTGGAACTGGAACTCCAATCCGGCAAAAAACGCATCGAGCGCATTCCCGCCGAAGTGTGGCGCTATTCGCCGAAGAAAATCACCAAGCTGATCGTCACCGACGAGCCGCTGGTGGGCCTGACCCAGGACCCTTACTGGGAGACGGCCGACATCGACACCAGCAACAACAGCTGGCCGCGCAAGATCGTGCCGTCGCGCGTCGAGCTGTTCAAGACCGACAAGGGCAAGGATGACTTGATGAAGGACTACGCCACACCGCTGGCCAAGCCCAAGGAGACGCCATGAAGCGGCTGGCCCTGCGCCTGCTGCTGGCCGCCCTGCTGTGCGGCGCGGGCGGCGCGGCACTGGCGCACCGCTTCCATACCGGGATCACGGACCTGTCGCACAACGACAAGACCGGCAGCGTCGAAGTGGTGCATACCCTGATGGCGCACGATGTCGACGCCCTGCTCGCCCTGCGCGCCCAGCGGTCCGTCGATGTCGAGCAGCCCGACGGCGAGGCGATGCTGCGCGCGTATCTGGACGCGCATTTCTATCTGCTCGGCGCGGACGGCAAGCGCCTGCCGCTCGTCTGGGTCGGCCTGCAGGCCGGCGTCGACAGCGTGACGGTGTTTCAGGAACTGCCGGCAACCAGCCTGGACGCGGTAGCGCGCGTGCACAACGATATCCTGGCCGATTTTCTGCCGAATCAGGCCAACACGGTCAATATTCGGCGCGGCAGCGAGGTCGTCTCGCAATCGTTTGGCGCCAAAAACAGCGAGCAGGCAGTCAGATAGGCGGCCGCAGCGGGACAGAGTGACGCAAAAATGCTACGCTATCGGAATGACAACTCCCGCTCCACCCTTCACTCCGCTGGCGCACCTGACCGATGCGCTGCGCACCACCGGCTATGCCCTGCTTGAACCGTCCGACGTGAGCGCCCTGACTGGCTGCACGCGCGCCGAACTCGATTCGCTGGCAGGTAGCTGGGGCCATCTCGAACTCGACAACTACCTCAAGGACGGCGGCCGTTACCGGCGCCGGCGCCACGCCTGCTTCATCCAGGATGGGCCGACACTGATCCAGAGTCCGCACCGCGCGCACTGGCAGCCGGTCGAGTACAACGCCCTGCACGGCGGCATGCACCGCCTGTTCGCCCCCGTGGAACCGGCCACCGTGGCCAATCCGGCCTGGCAGCGCCTGCTGATCGCGCTGGGCCAGACCTGCGCGCGCGTCAAGGGCGAGGAGCGCTGGTTCGTGGAGGCGCACCAGTTCCGCATCGATACGGCCGACGGCATCGGCCGCCCCACGCCGGAGGGCGCGCACCGCGACGGCGTCGATGTCGTGGCCGTGCTGCTGGTCGGCCGCAGCAACATCAAGGGTGGCGAAACGCGGGTGTTCGACGCGGCCGGACCGGATGGAAAACGCTTCACCATGCGCGATGCATGGACCTTGCTGTTGCTCGATGACGCCCGGGTCATCCATGAGTCGACCCCGATCCAGCCGGTGGGCGCCGACGGCCACCGCGACACCCTGGTGATCACGTGGCGCGCGGGTGCTTTCCAGGGTGAGGATGCGTGATATAGTCACCATCACTACCCTGCCGCAAGGAACGCTTCGTGGACGCATCGTGCGAAATCCAGCCCGACCAATTTGAGATCCTCATCGTCGAGGACAGCCCGACGCAGGCTGAGCGCCTGCGCCGCCTGATCCAGTCCAAGTCCTACCGCGTGCGGGTGGCCGCCAATGGCCGCCTGGCGCTGGCGCTGCTGCGCGAACATCGGCCGCATCTGGTCCTGTCGGACATCATCATGCCGGAGATGAACGGCTATGAGCTGTGCCGCGCAATCAAGGAAGATGCCGCCCTGCGCGACATTCCCGTCATCCTCGTCACCGCCCTCAACGACGCCAAGGACATCATCCGCGGCATCGAATGCGGGGCCGACAATTTCATCCGCAAGCCGTATGCGGAGGAATACCTGCTCAGCCGGATCAGCCACATGCTGGTCAACCAGAAGCTGCGCGAAGCGCCCGCCAGCGACGGCATCGCCCTGTACCTGGGCGAGCAAAAGCATTTCATTCACGCGGGCCGCCAGCAGATTCTCGACCTGCTCATTTCCACCTACGAGCAGGCGGTCCAGGTCAACAGCGAACTGCAGGCGCGCGAACGCCAGGTGATCGAACTGAACATGCGCCTGGCCCACCACGCGGCGGAACTGGAAACCATCAACCGCGAGATCGCGCACAAGAACCTGGAACTGGCCGAAGCGAGCCGCATGAAGTCCGCGTTCATTGCCAACATGTCGCACGAGCTGCGCACGCCGCTCAATGCCATCATCGGTTTCACGGGTGCGCTGCTCATGAAGCTGCCCGGCCCGCTCACGCCCGACCAGGACAAGCAGCTCAACACGATTCGCACGAGCGCGCGCCACTTGCTCTCGCTGATCAACGACATTCTCGACGTGGCCAAGATCGAAGCGGGCAAGGTGACGCTGGCGCTCGAACGCATCCAGTGCCAGGACCTGCTGCACCAGACCGTCGATACCCTGCGTCCGCTGGCGGCCCACAAGGGACTGGCGCTGACCGTGGAAGTCCCGCCCGAGCCGGTGGTGATCGATTCGGACAAGCGCGCACTCACGCAGATCATCATCAACCTGGTCAATAACGCCATCAAGTTCACCGACGCGGGCACGGTCAAGGTGACGCTGGTCCAGCATATGGAGCAGGGGCAGCTGGTGACGGAATTTTCCGTCATCGACAGCGGGGCCGGCATCCGCGCCGAAGACCAGCCCAAGCTGTTCCAGGCATTCTCGCAGCTGGACTCCACCTCGACCCGCCACGCCGAAGGCGCCGGCCTGGGCCTGTATCTGTGCCAGAACCTGGCCAACCTCCTCGGCGGCAAGCTGCATTTCCACAGCGTATACGGCAGCGGCAGCACCTTCATCCTCGCTCTGCGCGAAAAGCACTAATTCTGTCCCAAAAAAAACGCCCGGGAACCTTGCGGTACCGGGCGGCAATCCAAACTTCGAAGAAGTATTGGAGGAGACAGTTCCAATATACGCGCAAATATTGTGCGATGCAATACCGTAAAATTACCGTAAACATTTCGATAACGTCATAGTATTCATTCAACACGCCGCTACCTGCGCCGGCGATGCAATGACGCGCTGCAGCAAAGCAGCCCACGCAGTATATTGACCATTGGAAATTAAATGAATCAAACGATTTAAGTATATCAATCGTTTGATTTTTGTGATTTAATCACGGCATGGAAAAACCACCCCCCCCTGCCGACGAAGGCCGCAAGAGCCGTTCCGACGGTGTTCAGTCGCGCGAACGCTTGCTGCTGACGGCCATGCGCCTGTTCGCCGAACAAGGCTTCGCGCGCACCTCCACCCGCGAAATCGCGCTGGCCGCCGGCACCAACATCGCCTCGATCAGCTACTACTTCGGCGACAAGGCGGGCCTGTACCGCGCCGCCTTCACCGAACCCGTTCCCCATCCATCCGAGGACATTGCCGCCTTCGTCAACGTGGACCTGAGCCTGCGCGACGCGCTGCGCGCGTTCTACGCCCACCTGCTCGCGCCGCTCAAGCAGGGCGATCTGGCGCGCCTGTGCATGCGCCTGTGGTATCGCGAAATGCTGGAACCGACCGGGATCTGGCACGAAGAAATCGACAATGACATCCGCCCCGCGCACGCCGGCCTGATGCAGGTCCTGGGCCGCCACCTCGGCGTGGCCGAGGCTGACGACGACCTGTCGCGCCTGTCGTTTTGCGTGGTCGGCCTGGCCCTGCAGCTGATGGTCGGGCGCGACGTGATCGACAAGATCAGCCCCCAGCTGCTCGACACCGACGCTGCCATCGACGCCTGGATGGAAAGGCTGGTTGACTACGCCGCCGCCATCGTCGACGCCGAACGCCTGCGCCGCGCCGCACTGATGCATCCCGCTTCCCCGCCATGAAAGTAACAAGAATGAGAATCGCAACCATACTGATACTGCCGCTGGCGCTGTCGGCCTGCGCGCTGGCGCCCCCGGCCAAGGTGGACGCCACCGTGCCCGAGCAGTGGCTCACGCCGCCCGCCCACAACGGCAGCCTGACCGACCTGAGCGGCTGGTGGCGCCAGCAGGGCGACCCGGTGCTGGCGCGCCTGATCGATGCCGCCCAGGTGGCCAGCCCGACCATCGCCAGCGCCGGTTCGCGCATCGCCCAGTCGCGCGCCCAGCGCGTCGCGGCCGGCGCCGCCCTGCTGCCCTCGCTCGATGCGGCGGTCAGCGTCAGCCGCGCCAACCAGCAAAGCACCCTGCCCGGCGGCACCACATCGCAGGCTGCGCTGCAGGCGGGCTGGGAGATCGACCTGTTCGGCGCCCGACGCGGCGAGCGCGACGCGGCCCAGGCGCGCCTGGCCGGCGCCACCGCCAGCTGGCACGAGGCGCGGGTGTCGGTCGCCGCCGAGGTGGCCAACCTGTATTACAGCCTGCGCAGTTGCGAGCAGCTGCTGGGCGTGGCACGCCAGGATGCGCAGTCGCGCGCCGACACGGCACGCCTGACCCAGCTGACGGCCGACGCCGGCTTCCAGTCACCGTCCACGGCCGCACTGGCGCGCGCCAGCGCCGCCGACGGCAGCGGCCGCGCCACCTTGCAGCAGGCGCTGTGCGATATCGATGTCAAGAACCTGGTATCCATGACGGCGCTGACCGAGCCGGCCCTGCGCGCCATGCTCGCCAGCGGTCCGGCCGTGCCGGCGCCGCCGATTGCCGTGGCCAGCGTGCCGGCGCAGCTGCTGGCCCAGCGGCCCGATGTGTACACCGCCGAGCGTGAAGTGGCGGCTGCCAGCGCCGAGGTCGGCAGCGCCCAGGCCGACCGCTTCCCGCGCCTGTCGCTGTCCGGCTCGGTGGGAGCGGCGAACTTTCGCACCGGCGGCGAGAACATCCAGACCGATACCTGGACCATCGGCCCGCTGGCATTGAGCCTGCCGATCTTCGACGGCGGCCGCCGCCGCGCCAATGTCGACGCGGCCAAGGCGCGCTACGAAGCGGCCGTGATCTCCTACCGCGCCAGCGCGCGGCGCGCCGTCAGCGAGGTCGAACAGGCGCTCGTCAATCTGAACAGCAGCACCGCGCGCAGCAACGACGCACAGGTCGCGCTCGAGGGCTACCGGCTGGCCTTCGTGGCGGCCGAAGACCGCTACAAAAATGGCCTGGGCAGCCTGCTCGAACTGGAAGACGCGCGTCGCACCCGCCTGGCCGCGGAAAACGCCGTCGTCACGCTGCAGCGCGAACGCAATGCGGCCTGGGTGGCACTGTACCGCGCCGCCGGTGGCGGCTGGTCCGTCGCCGCGCAATGAACGTCATCGATACGAATCTGGACATCCAATGAAAAATAATCTGATCAAACCTGTTCCCGCCCTCGCCTTTGGCGCCCTGATCGTCATCGCGGCCTTCATGCTGGCCCGGCCCGGCGTCTCGGCCGCGGCCGACGACAAAAAGGCCGGTCCGGCGCGCCCCGCCCTGACCGTGACCACGGCCCGTCCGACCTCGGCGCAGCTGCCCATCAAATTGGCCGCCAACGGCAACGTGATGGCCTGGCAGGAAGCCATCATCGGCAGCGAATCGGGCGGCCTGCGCCTGACGGACGTGCGCGTGAACGTGGGCGACGTCGTCAAAAAAGGCCAGGTCCTGGCCGTGTTTTCGGCCGATACCGTCAATGCCGACGTGGCCCAGGCGCGCGCTGCGCTGATGGAAGCCGAAGCCAACGCCGGCGAAGCCGTCGCCAACGCGGCGCGTGCCCAGACGCTCAAGTCGTCGGGCGCCCTGTCGGCCCAGCAGATCAGCCAGTACATGACGGCCGAAACGACGGCGCGCGCGCGCATCGCCTCGGCCAAGGCAGCGCTGGCCTCGCAGCAACTGCGTCTGCGCTATACCCAGGTGGTGGCACCGGACGATGGTGTCATCTCGGCCCGTACCGCCACGGTCGGCTCGGTGGTCGGCGTGGGCACGGAGCTGTTCCGCATGATCCGCCAGGGCCGCCTCGAATGGCGCGCCGAAGTGACGGCGGCCGAGCTGGCCCGCCTGCGCACCGGCACCGGCGCAGTCGTCAAGGCGGCCAATGGCAGCGAACTGACCGGCAAGGTGCGCATGATCGCCCCGACCATCGATCCCCAGACCCGCTCCGCGCTGGTGTATGTGGACTTGCCGACCACCGTGGGCCCGAACGCGCCGTTCAAGGCGGGCATGTTCGCCAGCGGCCAGTTCGAACTGGGCGAGTCGGCCGCCACGACCGTGCCGCAGCAGGCGGTGGTGGTGCGCGACGGCTTCAGCTATGTGTTCAGGCTCAATGGCGACCAGCGCGTCAGCCAGATCAAGGTGCAATCGGGCCGCCGCCTGGGCGACCGGATCGAAGTGGTGAGCGGCCTGCCCGCCGATGCGGTGATCGTGGTCGGCGGCGCCGGCTTCCTCAATGAAGGCGACCTGGTGCGCAACGTGGCCGCGGCCAAGTAAGGACCTGCCATGAATTTTTCAGCCCTCTCCATCAAGAACCCGATCCCGGCGATCATGTTGTTCATCCTGCTCACGCTGGCCGGCCTGCTGGCCTACAAGGCCAACGCCGTGCAGGATTTCCCCGACATCGAACTACCCATCGTGACCGTCAGCGCGGCCCTGGACGGCGCCGCCCCGGCGCAGCTGGAAACCGAAGTGGCGCGCAAGATCGAAGACTCGGTCGCCACGCTGCAAGGCGTCAAGAACATCTACACCAAGGTGCTCGATGGCGTGGCCACGGTGACCGTCGAATTCATCCTCGAAAAGAACATCTCGGACGCCGTCAATGACGTGCGCGACGCCGTGGCGCGCGTCAAGGCAGACTTGCCGGCCGAGATGCGCGACCCCACCGTGACCAAGGCGTCGACGGCCGGGCGCGTGATCATGACCTTTACCGCCGCCGCCAAACCGGGCGCGGGCGGCGTGCCGCTCGACGACCAGGAACTGAGCTGGTTTGTCGACAACTCGGTTGCCAAGCGCCTGCTCAGCGTGCCGGGCGTGGGCGCGGTCAAGCGGGTTGGCGGCGTGTTCCGCGAAATCCGCGTGGAACTCGACGACGCGCGCATGGCCGCGCTCAAGGTCGCGGCCGTGGACATTTCGCGCCAGCTGCGCAGCGTGCAGCGCGAAGCGCCGGGCGGGCGCGGCGACGTGAGCGGCGCCGAACAATCGGTGCGCACCATCGCCACTGTTGGCACCGCTGCCGAACTGGCCGCCATGGACATCCCGTTGCCGGACGGACGCCGCGTGCGCCTGGACCAGGTCGCCAAGGTGAGCGATACCGTGGCCGAGCCGCGCTCGATTGCCGAACACGACGGCAAGCGCGTGGTGGGCTTTGAAGTGTTCCGCACCAAGGGTGCCAGCGAGATCGCCGTGGCCAAGGGCGCACGGGAGGCCATCGCCGAACTGCAGGCGGCGCACGCCAACATCGAACTGAAGGAAGTGATCGACAACGCCTTCCCGGTGGAAGAAAACTTTGCCGGCTCGATGGAGCTGCTGTACGAGGGCGCGATCCTGGCGGTGCTGGTGGTGTGGTGGTTCCTGCGCGACTGGCGCGCCACCCTGGTCGCCGCCGCCGCTCTGCCGCTGTCGGTGATTCCTGCCTTTCTCGGCCAATACTGGTTCGGCTATACGCTCAACACGGTGACGCTGCTGTCGCTGGCCCTGGTGGTCGGCGTGCTGGTCGACGATGCGATTGTCGAAATCGAGAACATATCGCGCCACCTGCGCATGGGTAAAACGCCGATGCAGGCCGCCATGGAAGCGGCCGACGAAATCGGCATGGCCGTCATTGCCACCACCTTCGCGCTGGTCGCGGTCTTCCTGCCCACCGCCTTCATGGGCGGGGTGCCCGGCCTGTTCTTCAAGCAGTTCGGCTGGACCGCGGTGCTGGCGATTCTCGCCTCGCTGGTGGTGGCCCGTCTGCTCACGCCGATGATGGCCGCCTACCTGCTCAAGCCCTTGCCGCATGTGGAAGAGAAGGACGGCTGGCTCATGCAGCGCTACATGCGCGCCATGAAATGGTGCCTCAATCACCGCGGCGTCACGGCGATTGCCTCGGGCATCTTCTTCGCCGCCTCGATCGCCCTGGTGCCGCTGCTGCCGACCGGCTTCGTGCCGCCGGCCGACCGCGCCCAGACCATGATCAACCTGGAACTGCCGCCCGGCTCCACCCTCGCCGAAACGCGCGTCGTGGCCGAGCAGGCGCGCAAGGCCGCCATGGAAGTGCCAGGCGTGACCGGGATCTTCAGTTCCATCGGCGGCGGCTCCAGCGGCGACGCCTTCGCCCCCGGCGCGGCGGCCGAAGCGCGGCGCGCCGTGCTGACCCTGACCACCCTGCACCGCAACAAGCGCAAGGAATCGCTGGACGCCATCGAACGCCAGATCCGCACCAAGCTCGATCAGATCCCCGGTGCGAAATTCACCGTTGGTCCGCAGGATACCGGCGTCAAGATGCAGCTGGTCTTGCGCAGCGAAGATCCGGTGGCGCTGACGGCCGCCGCGCGCCAGGTCGAGCGCGAACTGCGCACGCTCAAGGGCATCGGCAACGTCAGCTCCAGCGCCTCGCTGGTGCGGCCGGAAATCATCGTGCGGCCCGACTTTGCCAAAGCGGCCGATCTGGGCGTGACGGCGGCGGCGATCGGCGAGACGGTGCGCGTGGCCACGGCCGGCGACTATGACCAGGCGCTGACCAAGATGAACCTGAGCGAGCGCCAGGTGCCGATCCGCGTCAAGCTGCCGGACGCCGTGCGCGCCGACCTGTCGGCCATCGAACGCCTGACCGTACCGGGTAAGAACGGCCCTGTCATGCTGGCCAACGTCGCCTCCATCACCATGGAAAGCGGCCCGGCGCAGATCGACCGCCTGAACCGCAACCGCAACGTCACGCTGGAAGTGGAGCTGTCGGGCCGCTCGCTTGGTGAAGTCAACACCGAAGCGCGCGCCCTGCCGTCGCTGCAATCGTTGCCCGCCTCGGTCAAGATCGCCGAACTGGGCGACGCCCAGGAGATGGCCGCGCTGTTTGCCAGCTTCGGCATCGCCATGCTGATCGGCGTGCTGTGCATCTATGGCGTGCTGGTGCTGCTGTTCAAGGACTTCATGCAGCCGATGACGATTCTGGCCGCGCTGCCGCTGTCGATTGGCGGCGCCTTCGTCGCCCTGCTCATTACTGGCAAGGCGCTGTCGATGCCATCGATGATCGGCCTGATCATGCTGATGGGGATCGTGACCAAGAATTCGATCCTGCTGGTCGACTACGCGATCCTGGCGCGCCAGCAAGGCATGAACCGCTTCGACGCGCTGGTCGACGCCTGCCACAAGCGCAGCCGCCCGATCATCATGACCACCATCGCCATGGGCGCGGGCATGATGCCGCTGGCGCTGGGCTGGGGTGCCGACCCGAGCTTCCGTTCGCCGATGGCCATTGCCGTGATCGGCGGTCTGATCACGTCGACGCTGCTCAGCTTGCTGGTGGTGCCGGCCGTGTTCACCTACATCGACGACCTGGAGCACTTCCTGCGCCGCCAGGCGGCGCGGATACGCAAGCATCCGGCCGCGCCACCCCCGCCGCGCAAGGTGCCGACCCCGGCCATCTAGCGCGCTGCAAACGACAACGCCGGCCCAGGGCCGGCGTTGTGCTTTGGTGCGCCGTGCGATTACACCATGGGCGGATCGGTCTCGCGTGCGAACGAGCGGTGACCGGCCAGCGCCTGTTTGAAGGCCGTGATGGCTGGCGTGAGGTCCTCGCCATCGGCGCCGATCAGCGACGGGTCGTCGGCGCCGTCGGGCAGGCTTGGCGGCACCCCTGCCTGCTTGAGCAAGGCCGCGCCAGCGCCCAGCACCATCACCGGCTTGCAGTGGCGGTACTGCTCGCGCACGAAGTCCTGCGCATGGGCGTCGCGGCCCAGTGCGGCGATGGCCTCGGCGCCGTCCGGCACCACGACCGCGTCATACAGCACCGACGGCCCCGCCTCGAGCGTGATCTCGACAAACAGCACGCTGCCATCGCTGGCCGTGACCTTGCCCAGCTGCGAACCCACCAGGCGCGGGACCGCGCCATCCTTCAACAGTGCGGTATAGATGGCGCGCACCATGGCGCCATCGATGCCATTGCCGATCAGGATAGCCACCTTGCGCGTCTGGATGCCGGTCTGGCCCGGACGACTGAGCAGCGACAGCGGCGCCGACGGTTCGTACTCCGGCAATGGCCGGGTCGTGGCCATTGGCTGTGGTGCAGGCACGTCCATGCCCAGACCCGCTGCGACCGACCCTGCCAGCACCGCATTGACGTTGGCCAGCAGCGACAGCACGCGTTCGCGCACGGCGGGCGTTTGCACCCGCGTCAGTTCGAAGCGGAAGGCGGCGGCAATGTGGGCCTGCTCGACCGGCGACTGGCTATTGAAGAACAGGCGGGCCTGCGAATAATGGTCGGCGAACAGTTCGGGATTGCCGCGCACCTTGTCGGCGGCGACCGGCTCGGGGAAGCTGGTGAAGCCCTTCATGCCGGCCTGGAAGGGACAGCCGCCGCCCAGCGAATTGGGCTCGTAATTGACACGGCCGCGATGGATGGCCTGGCGGTGCATGCCGTCGCGCTGGTTGTTGTGCACTTGCGCCACTGGCGCGTTGACGGGAATTTCGTGGAAATTGGCCCCGCCCAGGCGGCTGATCTGGGTATCCAGATAGGAATGGATACGCCCTTGCAGCAAGGGATCGTTGCTGAAATCGATGCCGGGAATGACGTGCGCGGTGCAGAAGGCGACCTGCTCGGTTTCGGCAAAGAAATTGTCCGGATTGCGGTTCAAGACCATGCGGCCGAGCGGCGTGAGCGGCACCAGTTCTTCGGGCACCAGCTTGGTCGGATCGAGCACGTCGAAATCGAAACTGTCGGCCTGCTCTTCGGTGAACACTTGCACGGCCAATTCCCATTCGGGGAAGGCGCCAGCCTCGATCGCTTCCCACAGGTCGCGCCGGTGGTAATCGGGATCGGCGCCGACCAGCTTGGCTGCCTCGTCCCACACCAGCGAATGCGTGCCCTGCAGCGGATTCCAGTGGAATTTGCAGAACCGCGATTCGCCAGCGGCATTGACCAGGCGGAAGGTATGCACGCCAAAGCCTTGCATGGTCCGGTAGCTGCGCGGAATGGCGCGGTCCGACATTTGCCAGAGCAGCATGTGGGTCGATTCCGGCATCAGCGACACAAAATCCCAGAAGGTATCGTGGGCGCTGGAGGCCTGCGGCATGGCGTGGTGGGGTTCCGGCTTGACGGCATGCACGAGGTCGGGGAACTTCATCGCATCCTGGATGAAGAAGACCGGCATGTTGTTGCCGACCAGATCCCAATTGCCTTCATCCGAATAGAACTTGACGGCAAAGCCGCGCACATCGCGCACCGTATCGGAGGAACCGCGCTCGCCGGCGACGGTCGAGAAGCGGGTGAACACGGGCGTGCGCTTGCCTTCGCCGGCGAACACGGCCGCGCGCGTCAGGTCGCTGAAGTCGCCATAGCTTTCAAAATAGCCATGGGCGGCGGAACCGCGCGCGTGCACCACGCGTTCGGGAATGCGCTCGTGGTCGAAGTGGGTAATCTTTTCGCGCAGGATAAAGTCTTCCAGCGCGGTGGGGCCGCGCAGGCCGATCTTGAGCGAATGCTGGTTGTCGGCAATGGGCACGCCTTGATTGGTGGTCAAGCGCTGCCCACCGGAATCGACGCGGACACGGTCCAGCGGACCGACGGTAGGGTTGTTGCCGTCCGGCGGCACACCCGCACCGAGCTTGTCCGAGGCGATGGTTTCCGTGCTGGTCCCGGCGGTGGCGCGCGGGTTGGGCGGGGTGGCCGTGGCGCCCGGCTGGGGCGTGCGCGCCGCCTCGCCGTATTCGCCCGCCTTGTTCGGATTGAACGGCATGTCGGCTGCCAGCTGCATATTGCCCGTTGCTTTTTGCAGCAGCTCATCGCCCGTCGGCGTCTTGTTGCCCAGCGTGGTGGGCGGTGGCGCGTTCGACGGGCCGGAAACGGTACTGAGAATGGAGCCGGCGCCCTCGTCGGATGCGCCGGTTTTCTTCCGTGTGACCATGTAATACCTCTGACAATGTGCGGTGAAGCGGACGTACGGGAAGCGAGCCGGTGCGCGCGTCGCGCGGATCCGAATCGAACGAATTGGCGATGGACGCGCCGACACGCCAGATGGCCTAAAGCCCACTGGCGCGTGGCGACCTGCCGGGGAGTTAGCTGCGGCGGCTCAGCAGTTTCGACAGCGTGTAACCGGCTGCCAAGGCCACCAGCACCGACGTGGCAGGACTGCTGCGGACATAGCCGCGGCCGGTTTCAGCGAAGTTTTTGTAGGCTTCGGTCAATTGCTTGGACTTTTCGCCCACCGTTTCGCTGGCATTGGCCAGCGCGCCCTGTACCTTGTCGACGCCGGCGTGGGCGCTGGTGGCAAGGCGGTCGGCCATGGCAGGGGCGGCGTCGGCTGCCTTGTCGATCGACTGGTGCAGCTCTGCTGCGCCCTTGTTAATGTCGGCGCCGGCGCCGCCCTGGCTGGCGCCCATGCTGCGGCCGATGCCGCCGCTGGCGTCGCGCCCCAGATCCTTGCCCATGCTGCTGCCCGAGCCTTCGTTGCCGATATTGCGTGCGTTGCCGTCATTCGATTTTTGGTTGTCCATGATCCATTCCTCTGAGTATGTTTTGTAACCGCGCGGTGTTGCAGCGAATACAAAAAATATAACGATTTGAGGGGGATCACCGTGCGTTGACTAACAGAGCCATGGACCGGATCCACGGTTCCGCAGCGGTAGCCAGTCAGCCATACTTCTGGGCAATACACATACAGGTTGACGACGCCGTCTGCGCTTTACTATTACCTGGGAAGACCGGCCGACGACGGGGAATTTTCCGGGCTTTTCAATTGCCTGACCAGTTCATACGCCGTGTCCTGGACGGCCTGGCGTGCCGCGTCAGTGCCCGAATTGCTCATCACCGCCACCGATACACCTAAAGAAGGGACGATCGCGAGGAAGCTGGCACCGCCCTCTTGCTGTCCACCGTGGTGGATGATGGTGGTGGGCCGGTCTTTGCCAAACAGTCTGATCGATTTGTCGATCCGCCATCCCAGCGCATAATTTTGTTCATTTGCCTGGCCGTCTGCCAAGTTGACCGGCGTCCACATAGTCTTGCGCGCGGCTGGAGACAAAAAGCGATCTTTCTCCGCGCATATGGCAAGACGGACGAGATCTGCAGGTGTTGACACGAGACCGCCACCGGCAATGCGATTGCTGGTGTCGATGGGGTCTGCCGGACTGTAGTTGCCACCCTCCGCTTGATAGAAGCGCGCGCGCCCTTTCATGGGGGCGATGTCATCGACCGCCGTGTCTTGCATGGCACACGGTTCAAAAACAAGGGTTTGCAAGAGCTGCGGAAAGGTCGCATTCGCGGCCAATTCCAGCTTGCGCGACAACAGGGAGTAGCCCCATGTGGAGTAAAGGAATTTGGTTCCAGGGGCAAACCGCAATCGGTCGCCAATGAAGACATTCAAGCCATCGGCCACGCTGTCATAGTGCTTCGGGCTCTTGAATCCCAGTGAACTGGACAGTATTTCGGAGAACGCATAGTGCCGTATGCCCGATACATGGGACGCCAGTTGGCGCGGCGTGATACTGCGATACTCCTCCGACAGCCCGGCGATGCTGCCGCCCAACGGCGTGTCGAGTTCCAGTTGCCCACGATCTACTAACCGCATCATCGCGATGGCCGTGATCGGCTTTGCCACGCTCCCGGTGCGGTAGCGCGTTGAGGGCGATGCAAGCGCACCACCTTCAATATCTGCCCATCCAAACGATCCCGCCCATTTGAGCTCACCCTCGGTAGCGATGGCTGCCGACATGGAAACCATGCCCTTGTTGAGCACGGCATTGCGTAGCGCCTGGTCCAGCGCGGCGGCGCTGGATGCGGCGAATCCGGGAGACGTGGTGCTGGTGCTGACAGTCGCAGCGGGAACGGGCGGAATCGGTTTCTTGGAAAACGCGTAGGTCGGGTTAGTGAATGCGACCATTGGCGCAATGGCACACAATAACCGCGCAAACTGGCGAAGTTTTTTCATACAGAATCCTATGACAATGCGACATCAGGAATGGGGGCGTTCCCGCGATGCAAATCGCTTGGATCGCGCCTGAATTTTAGCGCATGCGTCAGGATGCGCGCCTTTTCCACCAGGTCGGCCCTTGGCCCTGTTCCGTCCGTGTAGCGAAAAAAAAGCCCGCGTCTCGCTATGAGAACACGGGCTTTTTACATTTCTTGATACTACCTGCTGCGAAATACTGGTGCCGATTGCCGGAATCGAACTGGCGACCTTTTCATTACGAATGAACTGCTCTACCAACTGAGCTAAATCGGCGAAGACGCGTATTCTAGCAAAGAATCCTGCGAACTTGCTAGTCCGAATCTGCAAACTCCCCTTTTTGCCTCAAAAACAGGCAATTTACGCCGCGTGGTAGCTGGTCACGCGCTCGACTTCGCTCTTGGAACCGAGGAAGACGGGCACGCGCTGGTGCAGCTTTTGCGGCGCAATGTCGAGGATGCGGGTGCGTCCATCGGTGGCGGCGCCGCCAGCCTGTTCGACGATCATGGCCATCGGATTGGCTTCGTACATCAGGCGCAGCTTGCCGGGCATGGAAGTGTCGCGCAGATCGGCCGGATACATGAAAATGCCGCCGCGGTTCAGGATGCGGTGCACGTCGGCCACCATGGAGGCGATCCAGCGCATGTTGAAGTCCTTGCCGCGCGGGCCGGTTTTGCCGGCCAACATTTCATCGACGTAGCGGGTGACCGGCGCATGCCAGTGGCGTGCGTTGGACATGTTGATGGCAAATTCCTTGGTTTCCGCCGGAATCGTCATGTTGCGCTGGGTGAGCACCCAGGAGCCCATCTCGCGGTCCAGCGTGAAGCAGTTGACGCCATTGCCGGTGGTGAGCACCAGCATGGTTTGCGGACCGTACACGGCATAACCGGCCGCCACTTGCTGGCTGCCCGCCTGCATGAAATCCGCCTCGGTGGGCGTGCCCATGCCTTCCGGCGCCTTGAGCACGGAAAAGATGGTGCCGATCGACACGTTGACGTCGATGTTCGAGGAACCGTCGAGCGGGTCGAACAGCAGCATGTATTCGCCCATCGGATAGCGGTTGGGAATCGGGTGGATCGATTCCATTTCTTCCGATGCCATGGCAGCCAGGTGGCCACCCCATTCATTGGCTTCAAGCAGGATCTCGTTGGAAATCACGTCGAGCTTCTTCTGCACTTCACCCTGGATGTTTTCCGTGTCGGCGCTGCCGAGGATGTCGCCCAGGGCGCCCTTGCCCACCGAATGGCTGATGGTCTTGCAGGCGCGCGCGACGACTTCAATCAACAGGCGCAGTTCGGCGGGAATGGAATTATTCTTGCGTTGTTCTTCGACCAGGTGCTGCGTGAGGCTGACACGTTTCATGGACTTCCTTCGTTTGTTTGTATTCTTGTCGGGCCGCGCCCGGGCGGCTAGTTGGACAGGGCTTTGCTGACGATTTCGCGCACGTCATTCGACAGCTTCTTGACGCCCGCAACCTGCTGCAGGGCTTTTTTCATCTGCGTCTGCAGCGCGGGAGCATAGCGGCGCCAGCGGTCCATCGAACGGGCCAGGCGGCTTGCCACCTGCGGGTTGATGGCGTCCAGGGCGATCACCTGTTCGGCCCAGAAGGCATAGCCGCTGCCGTCGGCCGCGTGGAACTGCGCCGGATTGCCATTGGCGAAAGCGAAAATCAGGCTGCGCGCGCGGTTCGGATTCTTGATGTTGAATGCCTGGTGGCGCATCAGCGCACGCACGGCCGCCACATCGGTGACGGGCGCTGCGGCCTGTATGGTAAACCATTTGTCGATCACCAGCGCCTCATTGTCGAACTCGTCGTAGAAGCGCTGCAGCGCCGCCGGTGCGCCCGGCGCGGCGGCGTGCAGCAGCGCGACCAGAGCCGCCACGCGATCGGTCATGTTGCCGGCCTGTTCGACCTGGCGTTGCGCCAGCGCGATGCCAGCCGCGTCGGCCGCCGCGGCCAGGTAGGACAGGGCCAGGTTTTTCAGGCCGCGCCGGCCTGCTGAAATGGCATCGGGGCTGTAGTCGCCCGGCGTCTGGTTGGCGTCGTACTGGGCCAGCAGCTCGGTGCGCAGGCGCGTGCCGATACTGCGCCGCATGAACTGGCGCGCCAGGTGGATGGCTTGCGGATTGACCGCGTTCATCTGCTCGGCGATCATGCTTTCCGACGGCAGGATCAGGGCTTGCTCGCGGAAACCCGCATCGAGCGACGCATCGGACGCGATCGCGCCCATCGCCTCGAGGAAGGTATCGTCCAGCGACAGCGCGGCACCGGCGCCGGCCGCCGCCGTCAGCTTGAGCAAGCGTTCCATCGCCAGGCGCTGGCCCGCTTCCCAGCGGTTGACGGGGTCGCTGTCATGGCGGAACAGGTGCAGCAGCTGTGCATCGGTATAATCGTATTCCAGCACCACGGGTGCGGAAAAATCGCGCAGGATCGATGGTGTCGGCGCTTCCTTGACGCGGGTAAAGCGGAAGGTTTGCTGCGCCTGGGTCAGTTCCAGCACGGCCGTCGTCCCCACCAGCTGGCCGCCCATCACCAGCGGCAGATCGCTGCCATCGGCGCCCAGCATCCCGAAGGCCACCGGAATATGGAACGGCAATTTGTGCTCCTGGCCCGGCGTGGCGGGACAGCGCTGGGTAAGCGTCAGGGCGTAGGTCTGGGCCGCGTCGTCGTACTCCGCCGTGGCATGGACCACCGGCGTGCCGGCCTGGCTGTACCAGCGCTCGAACTGGTCGAGTTCGCGGCCATTGGCGTCGGCCATCGCGGCGCGGAAGTCATCGCACGCGACCGCCTGGCCGTCATGCCGCGCGAAGTACAGGTCCATGCCCTTGCGGAAACCCTCGCGGCCCAGCAGGGTCTGGTACATGCGCACCACTTCGGCGCCCTTTTCGTACACGGTGACGGTATAGAAGTTGTTGATCTCGACAAAGGAATCGGGCCGCACGGGATGCGCCATCGGGCCTGCATCCTCGGGGAACTGGGCCTGGCGCAGGGTGCGCACCTGGTCGATGCGGGTCACGGCGCGGCCGCTGTCGGTGCCGATCATGTCGGCCGAAAATTCCTGGTCGCGGAACACCGTCAAGCCTTCCTTGAGCGAGAGCTGGAACCAGTCGCGGCAGGTGACGCGGTTGCCGGTCCAGTTATGGAAGTATTCATGGCCGACGACCGCTTCGATACCGGCGTAATCGATATCGGTGGCCACGCGCGGATTGGCCAGGACGAACTTGGTATTGAAGATGTTCAAGCCCTTGTTTTCCATGGCGCCCATGTTGAAGTCGCTCACGGCGACAATCATGAAGCGGTCCAGGTCGAGCTCGAGGCCGAAGCGCTCTTCATCCCAGCGGATCGAATGCTTGAGCGACTGCATGGCGTAATCGGTCTTGTCGAGATTGCCCTCCTCGACCCACACCTGCAGCAGCGCATCGCGGCCATCGGCCAGGCGGAAGGTTTCTTCCTGGCACACCAGGCGCGCCGCCACCAGGGCGAACAGATAGGATGGCTTCTTGAACGGGTCTTCCCACTTGGCGTAATGACGCCCGTCGCCGAGGTCGCCTTCTTCGATCAGGTTGCCGTTCGACAGCAGCACCGGGTAGCTCGCCTTGTCGGCGCGCAGCATCACCGTGTAGCGCGCCATGACGTCGGGCCGGTCCGGAAAATAGGTAATGGCGCGGAAGCCTTCCGCCTCGCACTGGGTGAAGAAGTTGCCGTTGGAAACGTAGAGTCCGTTCAGCGTGGTGTTCTTGACCGGTGCAGTGATGGTTTCGATTTCCAGCGTCACGTCGTCAGGCGCATTGGCAATGCGCAGGACGTTGCCGCTGATACGGAAATCGCGCTTGCCCAGGGTCTTGCCATTCATGCGCAGGGCGACCAGCTCGATGTTCTCGCCGTGCAATTCGATATCGCGAACGCTGCTGGCCGGATTGCGCGTCATGCGCATGCGGTTGGCGACGATGGTGCGCGCCGGATCGAGATCGAAACCCAGCTCGACCGTATCGACCAGATAGCCGGGGGCCGTGTAATCGCTGCGGTAGATGGTCTGTGGTGTGTCGGTACGCATGAGTATCTCGGCTGTGACGGTGGGCAGAGCGCTATTTTACCAAGAGCGCCGGGGCGCAGCGTCCAGCAAGCCGTGTTTCCGCTGCGTGCGCGGGGTAACAATTCGTAAAAACTCTGCGACAATAGTGTAAAAGGGAACTAGAGTGGTCCTTGGGTAATTGGATTTTCTGATGGAGAACGTGATGAAACGCCTGTTCATGCTTGCCGCCGCCGCGCTGACCGTGCTGCTTGCCGGTTGCGCGACGACCATCCGCAGCGATGTGACCACCTTCCACGAGTGGCCTGCCGCGCTGCAGGACAAGACCTATGCGCTCGAAGCGCCGCCCGCGCAGGACGATACGCTGGAATTGCGCAGCTACCAGAACCTGGTGCGCGCCGAACTGGGCCGCCTGGGCTTCCAGGAAGCCGCCGTTGGCGCCACGCCCGCGCTCAAGGTATCCATGCGCTTTACCACCACCGATGTGCCGGTGCGGGTGCTGGAACCGGACTTCCCCATGTTTTATCCGAGCGCACGCTTCATGGGCCCGTATGCCTACCGGCCTTACTGGGGCGGACGGCGCTACTGGGGCGGTGGCTGGTACAGCCCGTTCTACGACCCGTTCTGGTACGGCGGCCCGCGCTATACCGAAGTGATCAAGCACTATTACAACCGCGAAGTGCAAGTGGCGATCACGTCGGCGGCCGACGGCAAGCGCCTGTTCGACGTGACCGTGCGTAACAGCAGCCGCGACATGTCGACCCCGCGCGTGATGCCGGCCCTGGTGCAAAGCGCCTTTACCGGGTTCCCCGGTGTGAGCGGGGTGGCGCGCCAGGTCGAGCTCAAGCGCGAAGGCTGAGCCCTAGCGCGGTCCCAGCCAGGCTTCCGAGCCGAAGGTGATGGCCACGATCAGCAGCACCGCCAGCACCAGCACGATCAGCAGCCTGCCAAACTTCGGCGAACCATCCGGTTCGCCGTTGTCGTTTTGGGGCGCGCTCATGGGATCAGGATCGACGAACCGATGGTCTTGCGCGCTTCCAGTTCCATGTGGGCCTGGGCTACGTAGGCCAGCTTGTAGCGCTGGTGGATATCGATGACGACCTTGCCGCTGGCGACCATCTGGAACAGGTCGGCCGCCATCTCGACCAGCGAAGCGCGGTCGGCGGCGTAGCTGAACAGGGTGGGACGGGTGATGAACAGCGAGCCGCGGCTGGCCAGTTCGCCCAGCGAAAAGTCGGGCACGGGACCGGAGGCGCTGCCGAAGCTGACCATCATCCCCAGCGGGCGCAGGCAGTCGAGCGAGCCGAGGAAGGTATCCTTGCCGATCGAGTCGTACACCACCGACACCTTCTGACCGTCAGTGATTTCCTTGACGCGCTCGACGAAATTGTCGGTGTTGTAGTTGATGACGTGGGCGCAGCCATGGGCCTTGGCCAGGGCGGCTTTTTCGTCCGAGCCGACCGTGCCGATCATGTTCACGCCAATCGCGCGCGCCCACTGGGCCGCGATCAGGCCCACCCCGCCGGCGGCGGCATGGAACAGGATGGTGTCGCCCCGCTTGAGCTTGACCGTGCGGTTGAACAGGTATTGCACCGTCAAGCCCTGCAGCATCATGGCGGCGCCCGTTTCGAACGAAATCGCATCCGGCAGCTGGACCAGGATCGCCGCCGGCATGTTGCGCACCTCGGCATAGGCGCCATTGGGGCGGCCCGCATACGCCACGCGGTCGCCCACCTTGACCTCGGTAACGCCCTCGCCCACCGCTTCAACCACGCCCGCGCCTTCCATGCCCAGCCCGGCCGGCAGCGGCTGCGGGTACAAGCCGGTGCGGAAGTAGACGTCGATGAAATTGAGGCCGATGGCGGCCTGGCGCACCTGTGCCTCGCCCGGGCCGGGCGCGCCGACCTCGACGTCGACGTATTCCATCACTTCCGGACCGCCGGCCCGTTGCATACGAATTGCTTTTGGCATTGCCATGACTCCTAGGTGGATTTGCGCGCCGCCAGCTTGAGCTGACAGAGCACCAGGTGAGCGGTCGAGACATTGGTGGCACAGGCGACATTGTGCACGTCGCAGGCGCGCACCAGCGCGTTGATGTCCGGTTCGTGCGGCTGCGGCGTCATCGGGTCGCGCAGGAAGATCACGGCGTCGATCTGGCCTTCGACCAGCAGGGCGCCGATCTGCAGGTCGCCGCCGAACGGTCCGGAATGCTTGCGGTCGACCGTCAAGCCCAGTTCATTGGCAAGGCGCCCGCCCGTGGTGCCGGTGGCCGTCAGGTAGCAACCGCGCAGGAAGTCCGCGTATTCGGCTGCCAGGGTGATCATGTCGTCTTTTTTCTTGTCGTGCGCAATGAGCGCGATCCGGGGTTTCATGGTGCCAGCCTCGTCAGTTTTTTTTCGTCGACAGCATATAAATGCCGGCCATGACCAGCGCGGTGCCGGCCAGTTGTATCGTGGTGATCGGTTCGCCCAGCACCAGCGCGCCCAGGAACAGGGTCGACACCGGCCCTACCATGCCCGCCTGCGACGCCGTGGCCGCGCCAATGCGCTGCACCGCCAGCATGGTCATGAAGACCGGCAGGATGGTACAAAAGATCCCGTTGGCCAGCGACAGCCAGTACACCGCGCCCGGCTGCACCAGCCCCGCTGCCGGACGCAGCACGAAGTATTGCCCGATGCAGGCGGCGCTGGCCACGCACATGGCGTACGACACCAGCCGCACCGAGCCGATGCGGCGCACCAGTTCGCCCGACTGCAGCAGATAGATGGCGTACGAAATGGCCGAGCCCAGCACCAGCGCCGATCCCAGCACCACCGCCTTCATGCCCGTGTGCAGATCATGCCAGAACACCAGCACGATGCCGCAGTACGCCACCGCCAGCGAGATCCACTCGATGCGGCTGATGTGGCGCTTGAGGAAAAACGAGGTAAACAACAGCACGAAGGTGGGCGTGAGAAACAGGATCAAGCGTTCCAGCCCGACCGAAATGTACTGGAGCCCGAGAAAATCGAACATGCTCGACACGTAGTAGCCGATCACTCCGAGGAACACAAGGCGCCAGCGGTCCCTGGGCGTCAATGCAGGCTGGGTACGCATTTGCCACAAGGCAATGGCGGCAAATACGGGCACCGAGAACAGCATGCGGAAAGCGATCACGGTCACGGCATCGAGCTGGTAGCGGTACAGCAGCTTGGCCACGATGGCCTTGGTGGAAAACAGCACGGCGCCGCCGATGGCAATGGCCAGACCGGCCAGCATGGCCGGGCGGGGAATCGGTGCGGGGGAGGCCTCGGTGGCGCTTTTGCTCATGCATCGATTGTAATTCGAATCGCCGCGGCAGGCTTGGCGGCGCAAATTCCGCCCGCACCGCTATGGTAAAATGTCGGCCACTCTTGCATACCGTCTAAGGAATTTCGACATGGCTGGACACAGCAAATGGGCCAACATCAAGCACAAGAAGGCTGCCACTGATGCCAAGCGCGGCAAAATCTGGACCCGCCTGATCAAGGAAATCACCGTGGCGGCGCGCATGGGTGGGGCCGATATTGCTGCCAACCCGCGCCTGCGCCTGGCGGTCGACAAGGCGGCCGATGCCAACATGCCGAAAGAAAACGTCACGCGCGCGATCCAGCGTGGTTCGGGCGGCCTGGAAGGCGTCAACTACGAGGAAGTGCGCTACGAAGGCTACGGCATCGGCGGCGCCGCCATCATCGTCGATTGCATGACCGACAACCGCGTGCGCACCGTGGCCGAAGTGCGCCACGCGTTCAACAAGCATGGCGGCAACATGGGCACCGAAGGTTCCGTCGCCTTCATGTTCAAGCACTGCGGCCAGTTCCTGTTCGCCCCCGGTACCAATGAAGACGCGCTGATGGAATGCGCCCTCGAAGCCGGCGCCGACGATGTCGTGGCCGACGATGAAGGCGGCTTCGAGGTGCTGTGCGACCCGTTCCAGTTTGCCGCCGTCAAGGATGCGCTCGAAAAAGCCGGCTTCAAGGCCGAAGTGGCCGAGATCATCATGAAACCGGCCACGGAAACCGTGTTCGCCGGCGACGACGGCATCAAGATGCAAAAGATTCTCGACGCGCTGGAGAATCTCGACGATGTCCAGGAAGTCTATACCAACGCCCTGATCGAAGAGTAAGCCCATGAAAATTCTGGTAGTCGGCTCTGGTGGCCGCGAACACGCACTGGCCTGGAAACTGGCCCAATCCGAACGCATCCAAATGGTCTACGTCGCCCCCGGCAACGGCGGCACGGCGCGCGACATCCGCCTCGTCAACATCGAACTGAGCGATCCGGCCGAGCTGGCCGATTTCGTCCAGAAGGAAAATATCGGCCTGACCGTGGTCGGCCCGGAAGTGCCGCTGGCGGCCGGCATCGTCGACCTGTTCCGCGCTCGCGGCCTGAAAATTTTCGGCCCCACGCGCGAAGCGGCGCAGCTGGAAAGCTCCAAGGATTTCGCCAAGGCCTTCATGCAGCGCCACGGCATTCCGACCGCACAATACCAGAGCTTTACCGATCCCGAACTGGCGCATGCGTATATCGACCAGCAGGGCGCGCCGATCGTCATCAAGGCCGATGGCTTGGCCGCCGGCAAAGGCGTGGTGGTGGCGATGTCGCTTGACGAAGCCCATGGCGCAGTCGACCACATGCTGGCCGATAACCGCTTCGGCGACGCCGGCGCCCGCATCGTGATCGAAGAATTTTTGGCGGGCGAAGAAGCAAGCTTCATCGTCATGTGCGACGGCAAGAACATCCTGCCGCTGGCCACCAGCCAGGATCACAAGCGCCTCAAGGATCAGGACGAAGGTCCGAACACGGGCGGCATGGGTGCCTACTCCCCGGCCCCGATCGTGACCCCGGCCATGCATGCGCGCGTCATGCGCGAGATCATCAACCCGACCATCGCCGGCATGGCCAAGGATGGCATCGTGTTCACTGGTTTCCTTTACGCCGGTCTCATGATCGACAGCGCCGGCAATCCGCGCACGCTGGAATTCAACTGCCGCATGGGCGACCCGGAAACCCAGCCAATCATGGCACGCCTGAAAAGCGACCTGGTGGGCGTGATGGAACACGCTGTCAACGGCACGCTCGATCAGGTTGAGCTGGAATGGGACCGGCGCACGGCGGTCGGTGTCGTCATGGCCGCCGCGGGCTATCCGGACAGCCCGCGCAAGGGCGACGTAATCGACGGCATTCCCGCGGAAACGCCGGAATGCGTCACCTTCCACGCCGGTACCACCATGGTGCAGGGCAAGCTGCAAACCAACGGTGGCCGCGTGCTGTGCGTGGTGGGCCTGGGCGACAGCGTCAAGATGGCGCAGAAGCAAGCCTACGAGACGGTCGATCAGATTCACTTCAATGGCGCCCAATTCCGCCGTGATATCGGCTGGCGCGGGTTGAAGCACTAACCCCACGTCGCCCGTGCGAAGGCGCGGGCCTGCAGCGCGTCAGCATGACAGTGCTGCTTGCGCGCTGCGGTTCGCGCATCGTCGCGGCGCCGCCTCGGCACCGCCTTGGCCGCACCGCGACACCAGCGCTCGAACACCAGCGCTCACGCCTGTTCCGCAATCCCGTCGCTGCTGAGCCAGCAACGCATCCGAACCTTCCGCGCTCGCGCCGATCTGATGGAGAACAACCATCGGGAGAGCAGCCATGAAGAGCAAACACATCATCTTGCGGTCCAACGCCCTGGCCACGCGCGACGTCTGGCGCGGGGCCGGCGCCCTGCAGCCAAGCGCGGCCGGCCTGGCCGGCCAATCCCTGTCGTCCGAATCGGTGGTCATCGACCGCCACGCCATTCCCCTTCTCACGCGCGACGCGGGCGTGCTGGCTATCGCGCCCGCCATGCCCATGCGCCTGGTCGCGCCGTTCGATTTCAACGGCGCGGCCATCGCCGCGCAAACGGTCACCTGGGGTGTGCGCGCAGTCGCCGCCGACACCTCGCCCTTCAACGGCGAAGGCATCGTCGTCGCCGTGCTCGACACCGGCATCGACAGCAGCCATCCCGCGTTTGCCGGCGTCACCCTGGTGCAAAAGGACTTCACCGGCGACGGCAACGGCGACCAGCACGGGCACGGCACCCACTGCGCCGGCACCATCTTCGGGCGCGCAGTCAATGGCACCCGCATCGGCGTCGCCCCCGGCGTCACGCGCGCCCTGATCGGCAAAGTCCTCGACAGCAACGGCGGCGGCTCCAGCGACAATATCGTCGAAGCCATGCTGTGGGCGGTGGAGCAAGGCGCGCACGTGATCTCCATGTCGATCGGCATGGACTTCGGCGGCTATGTCAAGCAGCTCACCGACAGCGGCATGCCGGTCGAACTGGCCACCTCGCGTGCGCTCGAGGGCTACCGCACCAACACGCGCCTGTTCGACAGCCTGGCCGAGCACGTGCGCGCGCGCGGGCTCGAAACCCACCCCACGCTGATCGTGGCGGCGGCCGGCAACGAAAGCCGACGCGACCAGAACCCCGATTTCGAGGTGGCCGTCAGCCCGCCCGCCATCGCCGAAGGCATTGTCTCGGTGGCCGCGCTCGGCGATTCGCCGGGCGGCTACAGCACGGCCGCCTTCTCCAACACCGGTGCCAACGTCAGCGGCCCCGGTGTGAGCGTGGTGTCGGCCAAACTCGGTGGCGGCCTGCAAAGCATGAGCGGCACCAGCATGGCGACGCCGCACGTGGCCGGGGTGGCGGTGCTCTGGGCGCAACATCTGGCCGCGCGCAACGCCCTCAACGGTTTCAACCTCATCGGCAGACTGGCCGGCACCGCCAGCACCGAGCATCTCAAGGAAGGCTACGACCCGTTCGACGTGGGCGCCGGCCTGGTGCAGTGTCCGCAGTCGGCCTAGGCGAAAAGCGCATAGAATAGGCAGGGCTTATCTGATTCGTCCACCAGGAGGATGCATGATCGATCACGCGGGCATCGTCGTCAGCGACTATGAAAAAAGCAAAGCCTTTTACACCGCCGCACTGGCGCCCATCAACTACGCAATCATCATGGAAGTGCCGGGCGCCTGCGGGTTCGGCGAAAATCGCAAGCCCGACTTCTGGATTTCCGGCGGCACGCCCAACCAGCCGCCCACCCATCTGGCCTTCGGCGTGCGCTCGCGCGCCCTGGTCGACGCCTTCTACCAGGCCGCACTGCGGGCCGGCGGCACCGACAACGGCGCGCCCGGCGTGCGTGCCCACTACCACCCCAATTACTACGGCGCCTTCGTGCGCGACCCGGACGGCCACAACATCGAAGCGGTGTGCCACGAGGCGCCCTGACGGCCTGCCGGCCATCGCTATATCATAAAACGGCCGGACAGTGTACAATTCGCCCTCAAATTTTCATTTCCCGATCTCGACAGAATGTCCTCCCCTTCCCCCGCGGCCGTCAAGGCCTGGCTCCTCGATCTGCAGTCGCGCATTGTGCTCGCGCTGGAAGAAGTCGACGGCAAGCCATTCCTGCGCGACGCGTGGGAACGGCCTGAAGGCGGCGGCGGCATTTCACGGCTGATCGAGGAAGGCAATGTCATCGAGCGGGGCGGCGTCAATTTTTCGCACGTGATGGGCGCCAATCTGCCGCCGTCGGCTGCGGCCGGCCGTCCGGAACTGGCGGGCCGTTCGTGGGAAGCGATGGGCGTGTCGCTGGTGATCCATCCGCGCAATCCCTACGCGCCGACCGTGCACATGAACGTACGCTTTTTCACCACCACGGCCGAGGGCGAAGAGCCGGTCTGGTGGTTCGGCGGCGGCATGGACCTGACCCCGTACTACGGCAACGCGGACGACGCGCGCCACTTTCACCAGACCTGCCGCGCTGCGCTGGCGCCGTTCGGCGACGCGCTACACCCGCGCTACAAGGCCTGGTGCGACGAGTACTTCTATCTCAAGCACCGCAAGGAAGCGCGCGGCGTGGGCGGGATCTTCTTCGACGACGTCAACGAGGCCGGCTTCGACGCCAGCTACGCGATGGTGCAAAGCGTGGGCGACAGTTTCGTCAAGGCTTACCTACCCATCCTGAACGCGCGCAAGGATGCGCCGTACGGCGAGCGTGAACGCGACTTCCAGGCCTACCGGCGCGGCCGCTACGTCGAGTTCAACCTCGTGTTCGACCGCGGCACCCTGTTTGGCCTGCAGTCGGGCGGCCGCACCGAGGCGATCCTGATGTCGATGCCGCCCATCGTCAAGTGGCGCTACGACTGGCACCCGGAGCCGGGCACGCCCGAAGCGGCACTGACCACCGATTTCCTGGTCCACCGCGACTGGCTCGCGACGTGACCTTTTGCGTCGCACTGCTGGGCGGCAGTTTCGACCCGGTGCATCATGGCCACGTGGCGCTGGCGAGTCTGTTTTCCACGTTGCTGCAACCCGATCAGCTGCGCATTATCCCGGCTGGCAATCCGTGGCAAAAGCAGGGCTTGCACGCCACCGGCGACCAGCGCGTCGCCATGCTCGCGCTGGCGTTCGGCGCCGCCGGCATGACAGTCACCATCGACCGCCAGGAGATCGAGCGCAGCACGCCGACCTTCACCATCGATACGCTGCGCCAGGTGCGCGCGGAAGTGGGCAAGGATGCCTCGCTGGTATTTCTGATGGGCGCCGACCAGCTGCAGCATCTCGACACCTGGCGCGACTGGCGCCACCTGTTCGATCTGGCCCATATCGCCGTCGCTGCGCGGCCCGGCTATGCGATGGCGCAAGCGGCCTTGCCGAGCGCCGTTGCGCAAACCTTTTTACTGCGCCAGGGGAGCCTGGATCAGCTTCGCAGTACCCCGTCTGGCCACACTTACCTGGCACAGACGCTGGATGTGGATATCTCAGCCACCCAGGTCCGTGCGGCGTTACAACGCGGAGAATCGGCGAACTCGCTTATCTCCCCGGTAGTGCTAGACTATATTCAACAACATAATTTATACAAAATCTAATGGATATCAAAAAA
>Ga0209023_10000154_pt1 | contig 116433 bp, 104 predicted proteins | sample LakOneMetagenome_FD_187468 | JGI IMG/M metagenome (GOLD analysis project Ga0209023, IMG submission 187468) | Freshwater and sediment microbial communities from Lake Erie, Canada (SPAdes) (version 2) | ecosystem: Environmental > Aquatic > Freshwater > Lentic | place: Lake Erie, Canada...
ACGAGCGCGGCACTGACGACGGCGGCCAGCGCGCTGAACGCCCAGCGCTGCCAGCCGGAGGCGCTGTCGAACAGGCTGAAGGCCGCGCCATGGTTGTGCGCCCGCACGATGTTGAACACCGGCAGATAGTAGTGCGCTTCATACAGCTGCATCGAGCGCTCGATGAGGTGCTTGGTCCATTGGTCGAAGCCGACGACCGCCGCGGTCAGCGCGAGCCAGCGCAGCTGCACCAGGCTGGAATTGCCCTGTTCCGTGTTCATGCGTAGCGCCGCGTTTCGCCGTGGCCGCTGATGTTGCCGACGCAGCGCCCACACAGTTCGGGATGTTCGCTCAACGCGCCGACATCGTCGCGATGGTGCCAGCAGCGCACGCACTTCTCCGCGCCGGTGCGCTGCACGCGCAACCAGGCGCCGCCGCCGGGCACCGAAGCGGCTTCCACCGCGCCGCCGGGCGCTGCGCCGCCGCTCGCCGCATCGACCGGATGCACCGTTGCCTTCGAGGTGATCATCAGGAAACGCAATTCATCGCCCAGCGCATTGAGTCGCGCAAATTGCGCGGGCGTGCAGTAGACATCGAGCTCGGCCTCGAGCGGCGCGCCGATGTCTCCGGCGACGCGCAACCGCTCGAGTTCGCGCGCGACGTCGGTGCGCAGTGCGATCAGCGCCGGCCAGTCGATCGCGGCGTTCGTCGCCGATGCCGCCGCGGCCGGCGCCTCGGGCAGCTGATGCCATGTCGACAGGAACACCGATTCCGCGCGCGCCCCGGGCAGTTCGCGCCACGTTTCCTCGGCGGTGAACGAAAGGATCGGCGCGAGCCAGCGCACCATGCTTTCCGCGATGTGCCACATCGCCGTCTGCGCAGAGCGGCGCGGACGGCCTTCGGCCGGCGTCGTGTAGAGGCGGTCCTTGATGATGTCGAGATAGAAACCGCCCAGGTCGACGACGCAGAAGTTGTGCACCTTCTGGTAGATCAGGTGGAACTGATAGTCGCGATAGGCCGCATCGATCTCGGCCTGCAGTTCACGCGCGCGACCGATCACCCACTGGTCAATGGCCACCAGTTCGCCCATCGGCATTGCGTTGCCGGGCGCAAAACCATGCAGGTTGCCGAGCACGAAGCGCAGCGTGTTGCGCATGCGCCGGTAGGAATCGCTCATGCGCTTGAGGATTTCCTGCGACAGGCTCATCTCGTTGGCGAAGTCGGTGGCCGCGACCCACAGCCGCAGCATGTCGGCGCCGAGCGTCTTCATGATGTCCTGCGGCTCGATGCCGTTGCCGAGCGACTTGGACATCTTCCGGCCCTTCTCGTCGACCGTGAAGCCGTGCGTCAACACGCCGCGGTAAGGCGCGCGCGCGTACAGCGCTTCCGACATCAGCAGCGAGCTGTGGAACCAGCCGCGGTGCTGGTCGGAGCCTTCAAGGTACAGATCGACCGGCGCCTGGAAATCATCGCGCAGCGCGGCGACGCATTCGAACGACAGGCCAGAATCGGCCCACACGTCCATGACATCGCTCGCCTTCTCGTACTGCCCGGCCTCCGCGCCCAGCAGTTCGACCGGATCGAGCGCAAACCAGGCATCGATGCCATCGCGCTCGACGCGCGAGGCGACATCGGCGATCAACTCCTGTGTGCGCGGATGCAGCGCGCCGGTATCGCGGTGCGTGAACAACGTGATCGGCACGCCCCAGGTGCGCTGGCGCGACAGGCACCAGTCCGGGCGATTCTCGATCATGCCGGTGATGCGCGACTCGCCCCACTCGGGCGTCCATTTCACCTGCTTGATGTCTCGCAACGCGCCGGCCCGCAGGCCGCGGTTGTCCATGCTGATGAACCACTGCGAGGTGGCGCGGAAGATCACCGGCGTCTTGTGGCGCCAGCAATGCGGGTAGCTGTGCGGATGCGGTTCTGCGTGCAGCAATCGTCCGCGCTCCTCGAGCTGCGCGATGATCACCGGGCCGGCCGCGTCGATCTTCATGCCGGCGACCAGCTCGGTGCCTGCTGCAAATCGCCCATCCGCTCCCACTGGGTTCACTATTGGCAACGCGTAGGTCTTGCCGACGGTGAAATCCTCGATGCCGTGTGCGGGCGCGGTGTGCACCGCGCCTGTGCCGGCCTCGAGCGTGACGTGATCGCCGAGGATCACCGGCACCTGCTTGGCGAGCCAGGGATGCTCGAGCTTCAGCCCCTCGAGCGCCGCGCCCGCGCAGCGTCCGATCACCGTGCCTTCCAGCTGCATGCGAGCCAGGCTCTGCGCCATCAGGCCGTCGGCGAGCACGAGCGCTTCGGGCTTGCCTCCGCGGTGCACGAGCACGCAGCAGTATTCGAGGTCGGCGCGCAACGCCACGGCTTCGTTCGCGGGCAGTGTCCACGGCGTCGTGGTCCAGATCGCGACCGACACCGGCGTGGCACCCATTGCGCTGGCCTCGACGCCTGCACGCCGCAAGAAGTCGGCCTTTTCCGCAACACGAAACGCGACATCGATGGCCGTCGACGTGCGGTCTTCGTATTCGACTTCCGCCTCGGCGAGCGCGGAGCGGCAATCGAGGCACCAGTGCACGGGTTTCAGTCCGCGATACAGGTGGCCATTCGCGATGATCTTGCCGAGCGCACGAATCTGCTGCGCCTCGTAGCGCGGGTCCATCGTGCGGTAGGGATGTTCCCAGTCACCGAACACGCCGAGTCGCTTGAAATCGGCGCGTTGCGAATCGATCTGCTTCGCGGCGAACTCCCGGCAGGCGGCGCGAAAGGCGCGCGCATCGAGTTTCTGCCCCGGCCGGCCGTGCTTCTTCTCGACGGCGAGTTCGATCGGCAGGCCGTGGCAATCCCAGCCCGGCACGTAGGGCGCATCGAATCCGGAGATCGTGCGCGCCTTGACGATGATGTCCTTCAGGATCTTGTTGACCGCGTGGCCGAGGTGGATGACGCCATTCGCGTACGGCGGTCCGTCGTGCAGCACGAACGGCGGGCGACCGCGCGAGGCCTTGCGGATGGCGCCGTAGATGTCCTGCTCGGCCCAGCGCGCCAGCTGCTTCGGCTCGCGCTGCGCCAGGTCTGCCTTCATCGGAAAATCGGTCTGCGGCAGGTTGACGGTGTGCTTGTAGTCGGTCACTTCGAGGGAATCCCAACGGCTGGTCCGGTGCAAACATTCATATTACTTGAGCGCCGCCCGCGCCGCCGCCGCGTCACGGTGTATCTGCTCCACCATCAGCGCGACCGAATCGAACTTCAGCTCGTCGCGCAGGCGCGCCACGAACTCGACCTCGAGTTCCGTGCCGTACAGGTCGCCCGCGAAATCGAACAGGTGCACTTCGAGGAGCGTCACGCTGCCACCGACCGTTGGACGGGTTCCCAGGCTCGCCACGGCCGGCCAGCCGGGTGAACCCCCCTGCGCGGCCGGCGCCGGTCCGCCCGGCAACGCGTCGCCGCGCACGCGCACCGCGAAAATTCCCGACAACGGCGTACGCCGCCGCGCGACGGCGAGGTTGGCCGTCGGATAGCCGAGCGTCCGGCCGAGCTGATCGCCGCGCCGCACGCGCGCGCGCATCGTGTATGGCCGGCCCAGGAGTCGTGCCGCGCGTGCAAGGTCGCCGGCCGCGAGCGCCGAGCGCGCCAGGCCGCTGCTGACGCGTTCACCGTCGACCTGCACCGGCGCGATGATTTCCGCCTCGAAACCGAAGCGCCGCGCCTCGCCCGCGCACCATTCGGCGCTGGCGTGGCCGCCGCGGCCGAAGCGGAAGTCGTGCCCGACGACGATCGCGCGCGCGCCGAGCGCACCGAGCAGCGCCATGAAATCCTCGCCCGTCTTCGAGCGCAGCGCGTGGTTGAACGTGAGCAGGTGGAGGCGATCGAGTCCGCTGTGTTCGAGCAGGCGCCAGCGTTCGCGGAAATTCGTCAGTCGCGCCGGTGGATCGGCTGCGTTCAGCACTTCGCGCGGCATCGGTTCGAAGGAAAGGAGCCCCGACTCGGCCTGCAATTGCGCGGCGCGCTCACGCGCCCGCGCGATCAGCGCCGCGTGGCCCACATGCAGCCCATCGAACGTGCCGATCGCCAGCACGCTGGGCGGCAACGCGCGCGCCGCGCCACGGACCAGCCGGAGCGGCGGCATTCCGGGCCGCCGCCGCGACGGCTGGACGCTGCGATGGATGTCGGACTCAGGGCGGCTCATGGGCTGCCGGAACTATACCGGAGCCGCATTGACAACGAGAGATGGGGTACGCACACTACGCGGCCCTTCCAGGGGCGCAAGATCAGGCAGTCGGAGCGAACGCGTGGCAAACACGAAATCAGCGGAAAAAGCGGCCCGTCAGGCGGTCGTACACCGGGAACGCAATGTCGCGATGCGCTCGCGCATGCGCACGGCCATTCGCCGCGTCATCGACGCCGTCGCCGCCGGCAAGAAGGACGACGCGCGCGCCAGCTTCAAGGCCGCCGTGCCGCTGATCGACACGCTCGTCAACAAGAAGATCATCCACCGCAACCAGGCCGACCGGCACAAGAGCCGGCTGTCCGCGCGCATCAAGGCGTTGGGTTGATCCTGCGGTTCCGGGCGGCCTGATCGTTCAGGGCCGCATTCTCCAGGTCGTCGACCGCCAGCAGCAGCGAAAGCCGCGCTTCGCCGCGCGCCACCTCGCGCCAGTGCGTGCCTTCGGGCCAGGGATCGAGCGCACCGGCCAGCGCCCACAACAGGTTCAGCGACGGCGCTGCTCCGGCGCGCTTCAACTCGGCAAAGCATCGAACGGCGCCCTGCCGGCGCAACTCATCAGCCGTGTAGACGCCGATATCCGCCAGCAACTGCTCTGACTTCACGCCCAGGTTGCGCAGGTCACGGATGCGGAGCTTGAGCTTGCCCGCGGCGATGCGTTGCCGCACCTTGCTGTTGCGCATCGCTACTTCGCCTGCGCGCGCCGCGCCGAGTCGCGCTGCTGCGCATCGGCCCGTTGCTGCTCGAGGAAATTCATGACGGCCTCGGCGAGTTCGCGAGTGCCGCGGCTGGTGGCGGCCGAGATCAGGTGCACCGGACCCTTGTAACGGAGCCGCCGCACGATCTCGCGCGCGCGCTTCTCCGCTTCGTCGTCGGGCAGCAGGTCGCGCTTGTTGATGACGAGCCAGCGCGGCTTTGCGCCAAGGCTCTTGTCGAACTTCTTCAGCTCCGCGACGATCGCGCGCGCATCGCGCACCGGATCGGCCGCCGGATCGCTGGGCGCCATGTCGACCAGATGCAGCAGCACGCCGGTGCGCTGCAGGTGCTTCAGGAACCGGTGCCCCAGGCCCGCCCCTTCGGCGGCGCCCTCGATCAGGCCGGGGATATCGGCCATGACGAAACTGCGATGCTCGCCGCAGTACACGACGCCGAGGTTCGGATGCAGCGTCGTGAACGGATAGTCCGCCACGCGCGGCCGCGCCGCCGACACCGCGCGGATCAACGTCGACTTGCCGGCATTCGGGAGCCCGAGCAGCCCGACGTCGGCAATCACCTTCAATTCCAGCGCCAGCGTGCGCTTCTCGCCGGGCAGCCCCGGCCCGAACTGCCGCGGCGCGCGGTTGGTGCTGGTCTTGAAGCGCGTGTTGCCCCAGCCACCCTTGCCGCCCTGCGCGACCTTGAGTTCCATGCCCGCGGTCTTCAGGTCGCCGAGCACCTCGCCGGTCTCCACGTCTGTTACCACGGTACCAGCCGGCACCGGGACGATCAGGTCCTCGCCGCTCCGGCCGGTGCAGCCATTGCTCGAGCCGCCCTCGCCGACCTGCGCGCGATAGGTGCGCTGGATGCGAAAATCGGCCAACGTGTTGATGCCATCCGCCGCGCGCAGCAGCACGCTGCCGCCGTGGCCGCCATCGCCCCCGTCCGGCCCGCCGAAGGGATTGGACTTCTCACGCCGGAAGCTGGCCGAGCCGCGCCCGCCATTGCCTGCCTGCACGCGCAGCGTTGCTTCATCGACGAATTTCATCGGGCCAGCTTAACTCCAAAAGGCCCAAGGCCGCTGCCGCGCCGCCCTAAACGAAAAACCCCGGCCAGGGCCGGGGTTTTCGCGACGGGCGCGGCGGCCAGCCGCGGCTTCAGTTCTTGGTCGTCTCGGCGTCGGGCTGCACGCTGACATACATGCGTTGTTCCGCGCCGCGGCGGCGGAAGGCGATGCGGCCGTGCTTCAGCGCGAACAGCGTGTGGTCGGTGCCCATGCCAACGTTGGCGCCGGCGCGCACCTGCGTGCCGCGCTGGCGGATGATGATGTTGCCGGCGAGCACCTGCTGGCCGCCGAAGGCCTTCACGCCGAGGCGCTTGCTGTGCGAATCGCGGCCGTTGCGGGTACTGCCGCCTGCTTTCTTGTGTGCCATGAGGGTCTGGACTCCGAGCGGTTAAGCGTTGATCGCCGTGACACGCACCTGCGTGTACTTCTGGCGGTGGTTCTTCATGCGCAGGTAGTGCTTGCGGCGGCGGAACTTGACGATCGCCACCTTGTCGCCCTGGCCGTGCGACTCGACGGTCGCGATGACCTTGCTGCCCTTGAGCATCGGCTTGCCGACGGTGATCTTGTCGCCATCGGCGATCAGCAGCACGTCGTTGAATTCCACCGTGGAGCCGGGAGCCGCCGTGAGCAATTCGATGCGCAGCACGCCGTCTTTCTCCACCCGATACTGTTTTCCGCCCGTGGCGATGACCGCGTACATTTTCCTGAAAAGCTCCGTATGATTTGCCGTCCCGGCCCAAGGCCGGACGCGCGAAAAGGACGCGCATTCTACTCAGCACCGCGTACAACGGTCAAACTGGGGTTTCCTTAGGAGAAACAGCGAGTTGAACAGTGTCCTGAAGCCCCTCGGCGAAGCGGTTGCGCCGCCTGCGGCGCCCGGCGCCGGTTCGCCCGAGGCGCTCGAGGCGATCCGCGCCCTGGTCCGTGCCGACCTGGCCGCCGTCGATATGAGCATCCGCAACGGCCTGAAGAGCATCGTGCCGCTGGTGGACCAGATCGCCGAACACATCATCGGCGGCGGCGGCAAGCGGCTGCGCCCGCTGCTGGTCGTGCTCGCCGGGCGCGCCTGTGGCGGCACCGCGGCCGCCGAGGCGACGGCGTCCGCAGCGCACGTGCAGGCCGCAGCGTTCATCGAGTTCATCCACACGGCGACGCTGCTGCACGATGACGTCGTCGACATGTCCTCGCTCCGCCGCGGCCGCAACACGGCGAATGAAGTGTTCGGCAACCAGGCCAGCGTGCTGGTCGGCGATTTCGTCTATTCGCGCGCCTTCCAGATGATGGCGGCCGTGCGCTCGCAGCGCGTCATCGAGATCATGGCGGAGGCCACCAACATCATCGCCGAAGGCGAAGTGCTGCAGCTGATGAACGCGCGCGACCCGGACACCACGGAGCAGCGCTATATCGAAGTGATCCACCGCAAGACCGCGCAGCTGTTCCAGGCCGGCGCCGAAGTGGCCGCCGTCGTCGCCGGCGCGCCGCTCGAGCAGCAACGCGCCCTCGCCCGCTACGGGCGGCACCTCGGCACCGCGTACCAGCTCGTCGACGACGTGCTCGACTACCATTCGGATCCGGAGACGCGCGGCAAGAACCTGGGCGATGACCTCGCCGAAGGCAAGCCCACGCTGCCCTTGATCCATGCGCTGCGCAGCGGCGACGCGGCATCTGGCGCGCTGATCCGGGCCGCGATCGCCGACGGCGGCCGCGCGCAGCTCGACGCGATCCTGGCCGCAATTGAATCGACCGGGGGGCTTGAGTACACTGCGCGGCTCGCGCAAGCCGAGGCAGAACAGGCGCTCGCCGCGCTCGCGGCATTGCCCGATACGCCGTTCCGCTCCGGTCTCGCCGCGCTGGCCCGCTTCGCGATCGAACGCAGGCATTGAGTCGAATTTTCGGGGTGTAGCTCAGCCTGGTAGAGCGCTACGTTCGGGACGTATAGGTCGCAGGTTCAAATCCTGTCACCCCGACCAATTGTGTCGATCAGATCAGCAGATTCTCGGGCATGTCCGTGGCCGGGCGCCCGAAGCGTCGGTTAACCCGACGGAGCAGCCCGATGCTCATCTGCGCCTCGCCGCGGCGCCGCACGGTTTTGAAACCCGATCTTCTCAGCGGCCAGCGTTGGTCAGGAGCTGCAGGCCCTCGGGGGCCAGCATCGTATGCACGACGCCGCGCGCGCCGGCCGCGAACCGGGTGCCCGTGATCAGCTCGCGGATGCTCGCCGACGCAGGCCCCTCGCCCAGTGCCCCCGCGGGCAGATCAAGCGTCACCGGCTGCGGCGACAGGTTTATCAAGAGCACAGTCGCCGTTGCGCCGCGCGTGCGCCGCACGGCCAGTACGCCGGGCTGGCCGACCGGGATGATCTGCTGATCACCCGTCCGCAGTTCGGGGTGGCTGCGCCGCAATGCCAGCAGCCGGCGATAGAACGAGAGCAGCGAGCCCGGGGCGTCTTGCTGCTCCTCGACTGAAATGCCGTCATCGTCGCGGGCAAGGCGGGCGGTCCACCAGGGGCCGTCGCCGCGATACCAGATCGCAGCTCCCGGGGCCTCGACGCGACGGGTCCACCGGAAGGCTTCGCGATCCGGAATATCGTTGCCATCTGAAAGTCCCGTGCCGCTGCGCCGGCCGCGCATGCCGAGTTCCTGGCCGTAATAGAGAAGCGGCGTGCCTTTCAGCAGTACGCACAGGGCCGCGCCGATGCGCAGGCGCGCCGCCTCGCCGCCGACCATCGAGGCGTAGCGGTTGGTGTCGTGATTCTCGATGAACACCAGCTGGCCCTTGCCGGGCGCGGTGCGCGCCTGTGTCGCCGCGATGGCATCGGCGATCTGGTCGCGATCGAGCGAAACGATCGCATGCTGCAGCGGAAAGGCATAAACCAGGTCCACGTCGCCGTCGCGCTGCAGATCGTCGCCGAATTTCCAGTCCGCCTGCTCGGCAACCACGCTCATGCCTGGCCGGGCGGCGCGGGCCGTTGCAAACAGCGGCGCCCAGAAGCCGGCGACGAGCCCGGTCAGCCTGCCGCGGTTGTCGAGGTCGTCCATCATGTGATCGATCCGGAAGCCGTCGGCACCCTGCTGCAGCCACCAGACGAACAGGTCTGCGAAGTCACGCCGTACTCCACCATCGGCCAGGTTCACGGTCGCAATGTGGGCCGGCTTGCCATCCCAGGTCGTCACTGCGGCCGAGCCGATCAGTGAGTCGTAGGCGGCCGTGTTGGCGGGTCCGTCGTAGACGATGTAATGGCCATAGCGCGAACCGGGGCTGCCCTGGGACTCGCGCCACCAGGGGTGACCCTCGGCGACGTACTGGATTTCCTGATCGAGGATGAGCCGCATGTGCCGGCGGTGCAGCGCGCGCGCCAGGTGCCGGAAGTCATCCATGTTGCCGTAGGCCGGATCCACCGCGTCGAACCGGGTCGCAAAATAGTTGTGATAAAACGGCGAGGGAACGATCGGCGTCAGCAGCAGTGTCGTCACGCCCAGCCGCTGCAGGTAGGGAATGCGCTGTTCGATTCCGCGCAGGTCACCGATCCGGTCACCGTTCGAGTCCGCGAAGCTGCGCACGAAGATCTTGTAGTAGACCTCGTCCTCGGCGTACCAGGCTGCCGTCTGCAACGGCACATCGCCCAGCTCGCCGATGCGGGTGCCGGCCGTGCCGATGCGCGGATCGACGTGGCGCGTCAGCGACGGCGCGCCCGCGAATGCGCTGGCAGCGATCAGGCAAGCCGCGATGCCGCCGCTCATGCGGCGCGACGGGCTTGGCCTCCAGCGGCGCCTCGTGTTCAACGCGGACCCAGCAGGAACTGCAGCGGAACCTCCAGCCGGGCACTCCAATCCAGCTCATCGTGGTCGGCGCCCTCGAAGACCCGCGACTCCCAGTTGGCCTTGGTGTAACCGTGGTCCAGCACCAGCTGGTCGACGAACCGTTGGTCGATGTCGTAGTGGGCGTCCAGGCCCTTGCTGCCATGATCCATATAGAGTCTGTGAGAGTCCGGCGCCGGCAGATGATCCTGCAGGTACACGAAGGCGCTCAGCGGAATGGCCGCATTGGGTTCGAAACTGCCGATCCAATGCGTTGAAAGGGCCGCCGCGCCGCCGAAGACCTCGGGGTACTCGCAGATCGCGTAGATTGAAATCAGGCCACCCATGCTCGAACCCATGATGAACGTGTGGGCACGCTCCGTCCGCGTCTGGAAATGGGCATCGACGTAGGGCTTCAACTCCTCGACGATAAAGCGCAGGTAGGAGTCGGAGCTGGGTTTACCCTGCAGTGCTTGCGCCACGAATTGCGATCGCAATGGCTCGGGCACCAGCGGCAGGAATTTCTCCGGAAAGTATTCGGCGTGGCGCATCGCGCCATTGTTCCAGATGCCAACAACGATGGCTGGGCGCGCGTGCCCGGCAGCAATGAGCCGCGCCAGCTTGCCGGCAACGTCCCACGATTTCTTGTTCCAGGTTGCTGTCGGGTCGAACAACATCTGCCCGTCGTGCATGTACACGACGTCATAGCGCTTCCCCGGGGCGTAGTCGGGCGGAAGCCAGACATCGATGTTGCGCGCAGCGACGTACTTCGAAGGAAAGGCAGCGAGTCGTTCGATATGCCCGGCGGTTGGCACCGCAACGGTGTCGGCCGCGGGAGGCGCCGCATCGCCGCGGGCACCGGTGGCCACCAGCAGACACATCGCGCCGATCAGTGGGCCCCAGTGCAGCGGCCTGGCGCCACTCATCGGGCGGACCGCTGGTAGATCAGGGGATTCTTCGGCGTCTGGATGACCTCGCCGACGAGAGCGCCGGGACACCACTGCGCCCAGTCCTTGCGCTGGTTGTCGTTGGCTGGGGCCTTGAGCCGCATCGCCGAATCCATGTAGATGACCGTCATGACGCTGCGCGCGTCCGTCGAGGCATTGACGCCGGCGCGGTGGAAGGTCCAGCCGAGATGAAAACTGACCTCGCCGAGCTCAAACGGCTCCTCGCGGAATTCGAAGCCATGCGCTTCCATGTGCCGGGTGATCTCCCGTTCGCTCTCGTCCGAAATGCCCAGGTCGCGTCCAAAGCCGACGGCCTGGCTGCCGACGTAGAAACCGAGCGGACCCTTGTAGCGCGGCACGGCCTCGAGCGGAATCCACGCGGTCACGACCCGATCGCCCGACAGCGGCCAGTAGTACTGGTCGGCATGGGCCGGCGTGATGCCGCCGCCCGGTTCCTTGTACAGCGACTGGTCGTGGTACAGGCGCACGCCATCGACCTGCAGGAGCTCCACCGCAATCCGCCCGAGCCGCTTGCCCAGCACGAACTCGCGCACCAGCGGGCTCGATTCCCACAGGTTCATGACCTGCAGGAAAGCCTTGTCGTAGGTGCTGCGCTCGGCGAGCGGCAGCGTCTGCGTCGCCAGCGCGATGGTCAGGCGCGTGATTTCCTGCCCGTAGTGGCGCAGCGTCGCCGGCGACAGCACGTTGCGAAGCTTGATGAAGCCATCGGCGTTGAATCGTGCGGTTGCATCGCGTGGCAGCGCGTAGGGCGAATCGATGTCGATGCCCGTGTCCGGGCGCGCGGCGGGAAGCATGCGCCATTCTGTCCTGCGGGCCGCCGCCGAGGTGCGCACGCGATGACCTGAATTGGTACTATTGTTACCCTTAATCCAGGACAATAGCGCCTTGAGAATCCTAAATGAGCATGTCAGGCACCCCGAGCGATCGCTGCGCTACCTGCGCTTCGAGGTCGACCGGTTTGGCCTGGAGCGTCACCGGCACCGGCAGCTGGAGCTGACATGGATCGAGCGTGGCACCGGGATCCGCTTCGTCGGCGACAACGTCGCGCCTTTTGCTTCCGGCGACCTGGTGCTGCTCGGCGTCGACTTGCCACACGCCTGGGTCAGCGCGCGTGCGCCAGCGGCTGATCGGTCCGCTGCGAGCGTCATCCAGTTCCCGATCGAGTTGTTCTCCCAGTCACTGCTCCCGGAATTGATGCGGGCCCGGCCGCTGGCCGAACAGGCGCGCGTGGGCCTGCAGATCGGTGGGCGGTGCGCCGAATCCGTGCAGGCCGTGCTCGGCAGCATGCCGGCGGCGGATGCTTTCCACCACCTGGCCTGCCTGATCGAGATCATCGGGCTGATGAGCCATCACCCGGCGGATCTCACACCGATCGCGACCAGCCCGCAGCAACCGGCCGTTCCGGGCACACGCGCACGCCAGATCGATCGGGTGACGGAATGGGTCGCGCGCAACATGCACCGCGAGCTGCGCGTCGTCGAAGCGGCGCGGTTTGCAGGCCTGTCCCCGGGCGCCTTCCCGCGCTTCTTCCGGCGCGAGGCGGGCAAGCCCTTCAGCACCTACGTCAATGACGTGCGCTGCGGCGAGGCCTGCCTGAGGCTGCGCCAGTCGCGCACGCCCATCGCGGCCATCGCCGCGGAATGCGGCTTCAGGTCGATCTCGCACTTCAACCGGCAGTTCCGTCGGCGCCTGGGCGCGACGCCGCGCGAGTATCGGTGACCGCCGACTCGACTGGCGCTTGGACTATTGTCTCCGACCGGACCGGCACATACTGGTGATCCGACACTGCGATCACTACCACCATAACCCATACAGCGCGACCAGGATCGCAATCACCAACGCCGCGCCGGTGTTGAAGCCCGCGCTGGTCGAGTAGTCGATGTTCTTCAGGTCGACGCGCATGGTGGCTTCCTTCTTGGGAGTCGCCAGCGAGATGACCGCGGCAAGGGCGAGGCAGAGCACGAACACCAGGCCCACCCTATCCATGAACGGGAGCGCCGGCCACCACTGCTTCAGCGCCAGCGACAGCACCGCGGAGCCCACCGCCGCGACGAGAGCGCCCGCTGCCGTGCAGCGATCCCAGAACATGCCGAGCAGGAAGATCACGCAGATGCCGGGCGTGAAGAAGCCGGTGAATTCCTGGATGTACTGGAACGCCTGGTCGAAGCTCCCCAGCAGCGGCTTGGCCGAGATGATGGCGATCACCAACGCCACCGCGGCCGTCACGCGGCCCACGAAAACGAGCTTCTGCTGCGAGGTCTGCGGCTTCATCGGACGATAGACGTCCATCGTGAAGATCGTCGCGATCGAATTGATCTTGGACCCCAGCGAGGCGACGATCGCGGCGATCAGCGCGGCGAAGACGAGGCCGAGGATGCCCGAGGGCAGCATCGACATCAGGTGCGGGTAGGCCTGGTCGGGTTTCGGCAGGCTCGGCGCGAGCGCCACGGCGGCAATGCCGGGCAGCACGATGATCACCGGCATCAGCAGCTTGAGGAACGAGGCGAGCACGATGCCCTTCTGCGCTTCGCGGATGTCCTTGGCGCCGAGCGCGCGCTGGATGATGTACTGGTTGAAGCCCCAGTACGACACGTTCATGACCCACATGCCGCCGAGCAGGACGGACAATCCCGGCAGGTCCTTGTAGTGCGGGTTGTCCTTCGGAATGATCATGTGGAAGTGATCCGGGAAGTTCGTCGTCAGTGAGTGGAAGCCCGCGAGGACGCCGGCGCCGCCACTGACCTTGTTCAGTGCGATGAAGCTGATGATGAGTCCGCCGAGCACCAGCAACGACACCTGCACGATGTCGGTCAGCGCGACGGCCTTCAATCCGCCGTACAGCGCATAGATGCCGGCGAACACGCCCAGCGCGATGAGCGCCGTCTGCACTTCCATGCCGGTCACTGTGCTGACCGCCGTCGCGCCCAGCCACAGGATCGACACGAGGTTCACGAATACGTAGACGCCCAGCCAGAAGATGGCCATCACGGTGCGAACGGTGCTGCTGAAGCGGCGCTCGAGGAACTCCGGCATCGTATAGATGGAGTTCTTCAGGAAGATCGGCACGAAGTACTTGCCGACGATCAGCAGCGTGAGCGCGGCCATCCATTCGTACGATGCGATGCCGAGGCCGATCACGTAGCCCGACCCGGACATGCCGATGATCTGCTCGGCGGAAATATTGGCGGCGATCAGCGAGGTGCCGATGGCCCACCACGGCAGCGCGCGGCTGGCGAGGAAGTAGTCCTGCGCGTTCTTCTGGTGGGTGCCCTTTTCGCGCGATACCCATTGGGCCAACGAGAAGATTCCGACGGCGTAGATGCAGATGATCGCGATGTCGAGCGTTGAGAGTGTCAAGCGATTCCCCTGTTATGGCCTGTTGTTCTGGATTCGACTGAGCCGCGCGCCCCCGTCGGCCGGCGGCAGTATAGAACGGCCCCGCCCGTGTGGGCCAAGCGGAGCGGGCTTTCAGCCGGCAATGCAGCGCAAAAGATGACCCGGGCGCCCGGGCAGGAACACCGCGGTGCGAACGTGCGAACCCAGCTCGAAGCCGATGTCGAATTCCGTTCCAGGCTGGAATTCCGCTGAAATCGCGGCACGCAACGCGAGCCGCAGCCGGCTCGCCGCCCGATCCAGGTACACGACTTCGGCGTCCTGGAATCCGATCCGGGCGAGCGTGACGGGTTGCAGGCATTTGAACAGGCTTTCCTTGGCGGAAAACACCAGGGTCAAGAACGGCTCCTCGGCCAGGCCGGCGCTCAACGCTCGTACGCGTTCAGCCGGGCGCAAGACCGTGGCCGACAATCGTCGGGCCGACGCCGGCCCGACGAGTTCTTCCACGTCGATGCCGATCCCGCGATAGTCGGCCTGCGCCGCCACGACGGCCCACGCCGTGCCATGGCCGTGCGTGATCGAGCCGACAAACCCTGTCGGCCACACCGGTGCGCGCCGCTCGCCGATCGCGACTGTTGCGTCGAGTGCATACCCGGCCTGTTGCAGCGCGCGGCGCGCGCACAGGCGCCCTGCCAGGAATTCGAACCGTCGCTTCGGCACGGCGCGCGCCAGTTGCGTCGGAATTTCGAGGCCCATCGCGCCGGCCGCCGCGTCTGCGCTTCCATGCTGCGTCAATTCCTCGATGCGGGTTTCGCTGGCGAAACACCCCGGCGGAAGCAGCATGCCCCGATCTACCAGACGCCGCCCAGTGCCACGGTGATGGCCTCGCCATTCACGCCGCCGGCATCGTCGCTGCACAGGAACGCGATCACGCGCGCGACTTCGATCGGCTCGAGCACGCGATTCTGCGGATAGATCGCCGCGCGCTCCGCCCACACCTGCTCGACCGTGATCTGGCGGCGTGCCGCGCTCGCGCGAGCGGAGCGCTCCGCCATCTCGGTGCGCACCCAACCCGGCAGAACCGCGTTCGAGGTGACGCCAAACGGCCCGGCATCCTGCGCGATCGCGCGCGCGAGCCCGATGACGCCGTGCTTCGATGCCGTGTAGGCGCTGCCTGAACGCTCGGCCTTTTCGCCCGCGGTGGAGCTCGTGAACACGAGCCTGCCGTGGTTTCGCTTGCACATGCCGCCAACGGTCAACCGAGCGAGTTCAAAGGGCGCGTCGAGATTGATGCGCATCGTTTCGCGCCACGTGGCGGGGTCTTGTTCCCACACGAGGCGCTCATGCGCGGAGCCGATGCCGTGGTTGACGACGAGCATGTCGATAGGACCCAGCCGCTTCTCGGTGGCCGCGACCGCCTGCGCGCAGCCTTCGCTCGTGCCGAGATCGGCGGCCACGTAGTCGAGGCCGAGGCTCGCGAGTTCGGATTCGCTGCGCGCCACGGCCATGACGCGCGCGCCGGCCGCGGCCAGCAGCAGCGCGGCTTCGCGGCCGATTCCCCGGCCGCCGCCGGTGACCAATGCGACGCGTCCTTTCATCGTGCCTCCCATGAGGCGAACGATGGTAGCAGGGAAATCCGCGTGCAACGCGCGGAACCGAACCTATGCGCGGATCAATCCCTCGAGCCGCCGGGCGGCGCTGCTGTCCGGAAAGACGATTGCGTCGAGTTCACGATCGGAAATGCGCAGCTGCGCATGCAGCAATGCCTTCATCGGCGAACGCAGGTCGAGCGTCGGTCGCAGGTCGCGCCCCTCGTACAGCGAACGCGCGTTGAGCCCCGGCCAGTCGGCCACGACGCGCCCACCGGCGACCGCACCACCCAGCACGAACGCGGCCGAACCGGTGCCATGATCGGTGCCGCGCGTGCCGTTGGTCGCCGCGGTTCGCCCGAACTCGGTGGCCAGCAAGACCGTCGTGTTGCGCCAGGCGGACCCGAGCACCGTGCGGAACTCGCGCAGCCCGGCATCGAGCGCGGCGAGCCGCTGCGCCAATTGTCCCTGCGCGCCGCCTTCGTTCGCGTGCGTATCCCAGCCGGTGGTTTCCATGACGGCGACGCGCGGGCCATCGTCGCGCTTGAGGAAGCTCGCCATCGCGCGCACCGTCTCGAGGTAGCGGGCCGCGCCACCGCGTTGCGCTGCTCCGCCCGGCGCTGCGCCACTCGATGCGTCGCCGCCCGTCGCGTCGCCGTCGCTCGCGGCCGCGCTCGCGGACTGCCCTTCCGCCGCGATCGCATCGCTCGACACCGCATCCGCCAGGCTCATGCCCAGCATCGGGTCGTTCGCGTACAGGTCGGCAATCCGTTGCAGTGTATCTTCGCTGAGGCCGGCAAGCTTCGACGGCGCCCACGAGGCCACATCGGCCTGGCCCCGCATGACCAGTGGCACGTTGGCGCCGAGCGCCAGGCCCAGCCGGGCCGACTGCGAATTCTTCAGGGCCAGCGCGCGATTGAGCCATCCGCTGTCGGATGCGTGCGGCACCGGGACGCCGCTCTCGAGCACATCCTGTCCATCGAAATGCGAGCGTTCACGGTACGGCGTCGCGGCGGCGTGCAGCACGGCCAGCTCGCCGTTCCCGAAACACTCGTGCATGAATGCGAGGCTCGGATGCAACGCGAACAGGTTGTCGAGCTTCAATCCGCCGCCGGCCGCGCCCGGCGGTGGCACGGCCAACGCACCGCGTAATGCGGCGTACGAAGAATCGCCGTAGGGCGGCACGGCGCACAATCCATCGAGCGCGCCACGCATGATGATGAACACGACGCGCCCGTCGGCGCCGGCCTCGGGCGCGCTGAATGCGAGCCGCGTGGACACGAGCGTGCCGCCCGCCAGCGTGCCGGCCGCCACCGCGGCGCTCGCGGCGATGCCGTGGCGGAGGAAAAGTCGTCGGCTGATCTCTGTCATCGATGCAAGGCTCCACGCATCAACGTCGCATGAATTCCGGGCTGGCCAGCAACAGCGTCAGCGCCTGCGCGCCGCTTTCGGCGCGCGCGATGGCCACGCGCGTATGGTCGCCGAGCGTATCGCCCAGCACCTGCGGCGCGAGCGCCGTGGCCGCGATGCGTGTGCCGATGCGCTCGCCGATCTGGTCGGACCATTCGATGCGCTTGAGCAGTGAGGCCGAGCCGTTCCAGTCCGCCGCGCGATCGGGCCAACCCGCCGGCGAGCCGGGCGAGAAATTGCGCTGCCCCAGCAGTTCAAATGGCACCATGGCCCTTGCACCCTCGGGCACCGGGAACTGCAACGCGCGCCAGGTCGAGTAGATGTAGTCGCTCGGCGTCTTGTATTTCGCCAGCGGCTGCGACCAGGCTTCGGGCGCATCGATCAGCGCATCGTAGACGCTGGGCAGGTCGCCCGACGTGTCGAGGAATACCCTTGCGACGCGATCTACAGCGGCGGACGGTGGATCGTCGCCGATGAAATGACGGCACAACTTGGTGGCGATGTGCCGCGAAGTTTCTGGCGCGACGGCCAGGTCATGCAGCACATCGATGCCCTGCGAGTGGCCATGGTCCCGATAGCTGCGGCCCAGCAGCTGGCGGGTGCCGGGTTCGTGCAGCGCCTGGCGAAAATAGAACTTCCCAGGTTCGCCGGCGCGGAGCCGACCTTCGCCGCCGCCGATCGACCAGCCGCTGATGACCTTGGCGAATTCCGTGACGTCGGCCTGCGTATAGCCGCCATTCACGCCGAGCGTATGCAGCTCGAGGATCTCGCGGGCGAGGTTCTCGTTGATGCCGAGCTTCTGCCGGGGTGCGTCGGACGAAAATGCGCGCTGCGAAGCGCGGCCCGCCGCTGCGGAGTTCGGGCCCGCCGACCGTACGTTGTCCAAATAGAGCAGCATCGCCGGATGCTGCTCGACGGCGAGCAACAGGTCGCGGAATGAGCCGAGCACGTGCGGACGGATCGCCTCGCGCTCGAATGCGCCGGCGATGCCGAGCACCGCCGGCTTGTCGATCGACACCGCGAAGTGGTTGCTCCAGAAATGCACCAGCCGCTCGAGCATCGACCGATCGCTGCCGACGCCGGCACGCACGCGGGCGGCCGCATCGGCGACGTAGATCGGTCTCAACAGCCCGGACAGTTTCTCCAGCGCGCCTGCGCCACGGGCGGCCTCAGCGGCATCGCTCGCGTCGCTCGACTGTTGCTGCTTGACCTGCCTGCGCTCCATGCGCAATTCGGCCGCGCCTTCGATGACGCCCGCGCTGTCGGGAAGGCTGGCGTCAGCGAGGAGCGGTGGCGCGCCTGCAAGCTGCGCGCGCAACGCGCCGCGCGGATCGCCCGCGATTCGCTCGATGTCGCCCGGCCGTGCCCCGAGCCCGAATCGGTTGGCGGCGATCGCGGCTGCCGAGGTTGCAGTCATGCCTGGCACAACGGCCGGTTCAGGAATTCGTTGACCCCTGGCGAGGCGGATTACATTCGATTCAGGTCGGTCAGCGCCGCGCGGCTTGTGACGTTGTTAACACCCGTGGAGCCGGTATTCCGGCTGAAATAGGCCCCGCAATAGACCCCAAGGAGTTGTTATGTCCAAGTCGACACGGATCATCCTGGCCACGGGCGCTGCGATCGCCTCGCTGGCCTGCTTCACGGCCGCCGCGAATGCGGACACCGCCAGCACGGACACGGCCAGCGCGACCACCGCCAGCCCGGCCGCGGCCACCCCGGCCAACGACTGGCGCAAAGCGCATCCGCGCCGCGCCGAAGTGAACCGCCGCCTGGCCGTCCAGGACGCCCGCATCCACCGGGAAGTGAAGGAAGGCGAGATCGACCATGCGCAGGCGCATGAGCTGCACAAGGAAGACCACCAGATCCGCCAGGAGGAACGCGACATGGCGAGCCAGAATGGCGGCCACGTCACGCGCCTCGAGAAGCGCACGCTGAACCAGCAGGAAAACGCGGTCAGCAAGCAGATCGGCAAGTAGTCGGACGCTTCGAGTTGCTTGGTCGGCGCGGCAGCCCTCACTGCCGCGCCGGCCGCGCACGCGTGGAGATTTGCCCGGAACTGATTAAGATGGGCTGATCGTTATTCCGGAAAGCTTCACGCCATGATGCTGGGTTGGCCCGAACTGCTCACCGCGGTCATCACGCTGGTTTCAGTCGTGGCCGTGGTGCTGCTGCACTACGAAGGACTCAGCCTGATCGGACGCCTCATCAAGGGGCGCACGTTCCACCATCGCACCAAGATCCTGGTGCTTATCTTCGCGCAGCTCGGCCTGCACGTCCTCGCCATCTGGACATTCGCGCTGACGGCCTTCGCGTTGATCCGTTGGATGGGCTTTGGCGCGATCATGCCGGTGCCGGGCGGCGGCTTCCTCGACTACGTCTACGTCTCGGCCATCACCTACACGACCGTCGGCTTCGGCGACTTCGTGCCCACCGGCCCGGTGCGATTCCTCGCCGGCATGGAAGCGCTGACCGGGTTCGTGCTGATCACCTGGTCGGCGTCATTCACGTTCCTCGAGATGCAGCGCTACTGGGATCGCGACTAGCGCGTGCGCTAGAACATCCCGACCACGTTGCCGTTGGCGTCCAGGTCGATGTTGTTCGACGCAGGCGCGGCGGGCAATCCCGGCATCGTCATGATGTCGCCGCAGATCATCACGATGAATTCCGCGCCGGCGGCGAGCCGCACTTCACGGATGTTCACGACGTGGCCGCTCGGAGCGCCGCGCAGCTTCGGATCGGTCGAGAACGAATACTGCGTCTTCGCCACGCACACCGGATAGTTGCCGTAGCCATTTTCCTGCAGCGACTTGATCGCCGCGCGCACCTTCGCGTCGGCCGCGATGTCGGACGCGCCGTAGATCTTCGCCGCAACCGTCTTCATCTTGTCCCACAGCGGCACGCTGTCTTCGTACAGCATCTTGAACTGGTTGGGCTGCTCGCAGATCTGCACGACTTCCTTGGCGACCTCGAGCGCGCCGGCGCCGCCTTCGGCAAAGTGCTTCGCCGAGATGACCTTGACGCCCTGCTGGCCGGCCCGCTCGATCAACTGCTGGATCTCCGCGTCCGTGTCCTCGGCGCGATGGTTGATCGACACGACGCACGGCAGTCCGAAACGATTGCGCATGTTGTCGATATGGCGCTCGATGTTGGTGATGCCCTTCTTCATCGCCTCGACGTTCTCGCGCGCCAGGTCCGCCACTTCCACGCCGCCGTGGTACTTGAGCGCCCGCACCGTCGCGACGATCACGACAGCGGCCGGTTTCAACCCCGCCTTGCGGCACTTGATGTCGATGAATTTCTCGGCGCCGAGGTCGGCGCCAAAACCCGCTTCGGTGACGACGTAGTCGGCCAGCTTGAGCGCGGCCTTCGTCGCGATGACCGAGTTGCAGCCGTGCGCGATGTTGGCGAACGGTCCGCCGTGGATGATCGCCGGATTGTTCTCGAGCGTCTGCACCAGGTTTGGCGCCAGCGCGTCCTTGAGCAGCACCGTCATGGCGCCGTGCGCCTTGAGGTCGCGGGCGCGAATCGGCTTCTGCTCGCGCGTGTAGCCGACGACGATGTTGCCGAGGCGCTCCTTGAGATCCGCGAGGCTGGTCGCGAGGCAGAAAATCGCCATCACTTCGGAAGCGACGACGATGTCGAATCCGTCCTGGCGCGGATAGCCGTTGCCCGGGCCGCCGAGGCCCACGGTGATATCGCGCAGCGCGCGGTCATTGACGTCGACCACGCGGCGCCAGGTGATGCGCCGCACGTCGAACCCCAGCGCGTTGCCGTGGTAGACGTGGTTGTCGATCAGCGCCGCCAGCAGGTTGTTGGCCAGCTGGATGGCGCCGAAGTCGCCGGTGAAATGCAGGTTGATGTCTTCCATCGGCACGACCTGCGAGAAGCCGCCGCCGGCCGCTCCGCCCTTCATGCCGAACACCGGGCCGAGCGCCGGCTCGCGCAGGCACACCATCGCCTTCTTGCCGATGCGATTGAGCGCATCGCCGAGGCCGACGGTGGTCGTCGTCTTGCCCTCGCCCGCCGGCGTCGGCGAAATCGCCGTCACCAGCACCAGCTTGCCGTCGGGCCGGGATTTGATCGAGTCGAGGTACGAGAGTGAAATCTTCGCCTTGTAGCGCCCGTAGGGTTCAAGATTTTCCTCGGCGATGCCCAACCGGTCCTTCGCGACCTGGAGGATCGGTTTCATCTTCGCGGCTTGCGCGATCTCGATATTGCTTTTCAATTTCGCTGTCCTCGACGGGGTTTCCGGCGGCGAAGAATATCGCAAGGCCCTGCGCGCAAGCCAATCGAGAAGTTCGATGCGCGCGATCCGCGGCGAGAGGATGCAAATGAACAAGTCAGTGACGCTTCTGGCCACTGCCGCCATCGATTTGGCGAGTGCGCCAGCTCGCCAGGCGCCGTCGTACGCTAGTTCGGGGCCGGCTGCGCGGCCGGCAGCTGCGCCGCCAGGTCGAAGGTGTGGGCCTTGAACATCTCGTAGGCGGTCTGGAAGTAGGCGATCGTCAGGTCGTTCATCGCGGCATCGACCGGCGCGTCGTTGCTGTAGTGGTCGGAGTCAGCGTCATAGCGCTTGTTCAACACGCTCTTCTGCAATCCGAGGATCGTCAGCTCGCCGTCGCGCAGCATCGCGACGTCATGGTTGTGGTTGAAGAAGGCGACACGGCCCTGCTCCGGGGAGTTCAGCGCATCCTGTCCAAACCATGGCGCCGTGTAGGGCAGCCCCAGCAAGCCCAGCAGCGTCGGTGCGATGTCGATTTGCGTCATCAGCGAATCAACGCGACGTGGCGCCAGGTTGCCGGGCGAATAAAACAGCAACGGTATCTCGTAGGTGCGCAGCGGAATTTCCTGCCGGCCGTAAACGCGGGCGCCGTGGTCGGCCACGATGACGAAGAGGGTGCGGCCGAACCAGGCGTGCTTCGCCGCTTCGCGCAGGAAATAACCTTGCGCGTAGTCGGCGTAGCGCACGCCCGACTCGCGCCCGCCGCCGCTGGGCTTGATGCCGAGCGACTCGAGCCCGGTTCGAAACGTGAACGGCTTGTGGTTCGACGTGTTCATGATGTGGATGAAGAACGGCCGGCCGCCGGCCGCGAGTTCGTCGGCATGCGCCAGCGCCATGTCGTAGAGATCTTCATCGGCAACGCCCCAGATGTTGGCGAAGCGCGGCGCAACGTGCAGGTCGTTTCGATCGCGCACCTCATAGCCGTTGTTCGAATAGAAGGCGTTCATGTCGTCAAAGTAACCGTAGCCTCCGTAGAGGAAGCTGGTGTGATAGCCCTGCCCCCGCAACACCGCGCCGAGCGTCGCAAGGTTTTCGTTGCCGGGCCTGCGCACGACCGATTCGGTCGGTATCGGCGGAATGGACAGCGTGATCGCCTCGAGACCGCGCACCGTGCGCGTGCCCGATGCATAGGTGTGCCGAAACCACAGCGACTGCTGCGCGTACCGATCGAACTCGGGCGTCCAGTCGCGATCGGATCCGTACAGCCGGCTGAATTCAGCGCCGAATGATTCGCTCGATATCAGGATCACATTGAGCTTGCCGAGGCCGCCCGAGCGCGCCGCGAAGCTGCGATCGAGGCGTGCCGCACTGGGGCTCGCAAAGCTGCCGCCGCCGCGGGCAAGCTGCGCGACCAGCAGCGCATGGTTGGCCGCGCTGTCGCGCGTCGCGTACATCGCGTGATAGTCGATCTCGCTGGTGCGCAGCGCACGGAAGAAACTCGACGAACCGTTCGCGGCCAGCTCATTGGCGACGCGGTTCGCCGACCTGCCAAGGCTGTTGGTCGAAAAGGCCGCGACCGACAGCACGACAACGGCCGCCAGCAGCAGGAAGGGCCGCGTGCGCGCACCCCAGCGCGCCACGACGCGCGTTCCTTCGGTGAGGCGTGCACGCAGCAGCCAGGTCATCGTGCAGGCCAGCAGCGCGTCGACGACGATCACGCGGCCGACCGGATACGCGGCCCACAGGTCGCCGGCCACCTCGGTCGGATAGATCAGGTAGTCGACCGCGACCAGGTTGAAGCGCGAGTCGAATTCCTCGAAGAAATAGAATTCGGTGACGGCGCTGAAGAGCATGCCGAACATCCACAGCGCCGCACCCGCGAGCAGCACGCCGCGCATGATGCCGCTGCGTTGCCAACGATCGGGGCACAACCACAGGAACAACGCCAGCGGCGCGAGCAGGTACAGGCTTTCGATGGCATCGGCGATGAGGCCGGCGGGCATGATCCAGGACAACGAGCCGACGCCGACCTGCGCCGCGTGGCCGTAGGCACCCCACAGCGCCAGTCGCGTGACGAAGCCCAGCGCGACGTACCAGAGCGCGAGCGTCAACCACGGCGAGAATCGCCGCACCGCGCCCACGGCAAACAGGTTCATTCGCATGCTGAACTATCCTCCGGCATCGGGAATGAGTATAACTCCGCCGCGCGGCACGCCCTGCCGCCGATCTTCAAGGCCAGCATCCCATGCTCAGCGTGTCAGCGGCGATCAGGCAGCGAATGTCGGTCCGCTCGTTTCTCGCGAAGCCCGTCTCGGCCGCGCAGGTGCGGGCATTGCTCGACACCGCGCGCTGGGCGCCTTCGGGCGGAAACCTGCAGCCCTGGAAGGTGGTCGCGCTCGCGGGCCAGGCACGCGAAGCCGTGATCGAAATGGCCCGCGGCGAACTGGCCAGGGCCCCCGACGGCATTCCGCGCGAACAGGGATCAGACCCCGTGTATCCGCCCAAGCTGTGGGACCCCTACCGTTCGCGGCGCTTCCAGGTCGGCGAAGACATGTACGCATTGATGGGCATCGCGCGCGATGATCGCGCCGGCAGGCTCGCGCATGTCGCGCGGAATTTCGAATTCTTCGGCGCGCCGGTCGGATTGTTCTTCGTCATCGATCGCCGCATGGGCCGCGCGCAATGGGCGCACCTCGGCATGTTCATGCAGACGCTCGCGCTCGCCGCGGTCGAGGCGGGCCTGGGAACCTGCATGCAGGAATTCTGGGGCACGATTCGCGAATCATTGCACGCGCATTTGGCGCTGGATGACAACGACCTCGTCTATTGCGCGATGGCGCTCGGCTACGCGGACCCGGATGCCCCGGTGAACCGGCTGCGCTCGGCGCGCGCCGCCGTCGACGAGTTCGCCTCGCTGCGCGGCTTCTAGGGCCGGGACTGGCGGCCCGCCGATTCCTCCGCCGCCTCGATTCTCGCGCGCGCGGCGGCGCGGATCTCGAGCCGCCGCTCGTTGCCGGCGCGCGTCCACTCGGTGATTTCAGCGATGCTGCGGCCGCAGCCGATGCAGATGCCCTGCGTGTCGAGCTGGCAGACATCGCGGCAGGGCGATGGCACGCCAGCCCGCGGCGGCTCGATCATGCGTTCACCGTGCGGGCGGCCCAGCGCGCGAAGATGTCGTGCATCCGCCCGACGCCATCGGTAAATGCCGCGGGACCCGGCTGCAGGATCTCGGGCGACTTGATCTCGTGCAACTCGCCGCTGCGAACGGCCGGAATATCGGCCCATCCGTCGCGTGTCGAGACCCGCTCGGGACGAAAACGCTTGCCGCACCAGGAGCCGAGGATGACATCGGGCTGCGCGCGCACGACCTCGAGCCCGTCGGCGATGATGCGGTCCTTCGCGAGCGGACACGCCGCGCGATCCGGGAACACGTCAACGCCGCCAGCAAGGCCGATCAACTCCGAGACCCAGGCGATTCCGCTGATCATCGGCGTATCCCATTCCTCGAAGTAGACGCGCGGATTGCGCGGCAATGCAGCTGCGGCAGTGCGCAGCCGCTCGAGATTCTGCTCGAGGCGCCGTGCGTAGGCTTCGGCGGCGTCGCTCGCCCCCACCATCGCGCCGAGCCGGCGCACGTAGCCAATGATGCCGGCGATCGTGCGATGGTTGCTGATCCAGACCTCGACGCCATGGCGGATCAGCTCGCGCGCGATGTCGGCCTGCAGGTCGGAGAAACCGATGGCGAGGTCGGGCTTGAGCGCGAGGATCTTGTCGATCTTCGCGCTCGTGAACGCGGAAACGCGCGGCTTCTCGCTGCGCACGCCCGCCGGGCGCACCGTGAAGCCGGAGATGCCGACGATGCGCCGCTGCTCGCCCAGCGCGTACAGCACTTCGGTCGGCTCTTCGGTCAGGCAGACGATGCGCTGCGGATACATCCCAGGCCCTAGACGCCGCGGCGGTATTGGCCGCCGACTTCGTACAGCGCGTGCGAGATCTGTCCCAGCGAACACACGCGCACCGCCTCGAGCAGTTCGGCGAACACATTGCCGTCATCGGCGGCGGCCCGCTGCAGCCGCGCGAGCGCCGCGGCCGTGTGCGCGGCATTGCGCGCCTGGAAGCCGCGCACGGCGTCGACCTGGTGCTGCTTCTCGGCTTCCGTCGAGCGGATCAACGCGACGGCGGCGTGGCTGGCCGCGGCGTCCATGTCGGCGAGGAAGGTGTTGACGCCGACCAGCGGCAGCGTTCCATCGTGCTTGCGCGTTTCGTAGTACAGGCTCTCTTCCTGGATCTTGCCGCGCTGGTACATCGTCTCCATCGCGCCGAGCACGCCGCCGCGCTCCGAGATCGATTCGAATTCGCGGTACACGGCCTCCTCGACCATGTCGGTCAGGTATTCCATAAGGAAGGAACCCGACCACGGGTTCTGGTTCATGTTCAAGCCGAGCTCGCGATTGATGATCAGCTGGATCGCCACCGCGCGGCGCACGCTCTCCTCGGTCGGCGTCGTCAACGCCTCGTCGTAGGCGTTCGTGTGCAGCGAGTTGCAGTTGTCGAACAGCGCGTACAGCGCCTGCAACGTCGTGCGGATGTCGTTGAACTGGATCTCCTGCGCGTGCAGCGAACGGCCGGAAGTCTGGATGTGGTACTTGAGCATCTGGCTGCGCGCATCGCCGTTGTAGAGCTCGCGCATCGCATGCGCCCAGATGCGCCGCGCGACGCGGCCGATCACCGCGTATTCGGCATCCATGCCGTTCGAGAAGAAGAACGAGAGGTTCGGCGCGAACTGGTCGATGTGCATGCCGCGCGCGAGGTAGTACTCGACGATCGTGAAACCGTTGGCCAGCGTGAAGGCCAGCTGGCTGATCGGGTTCGCGCCGGCTTCCGCGATGTGGTAGCCCGAGATCGACACGGAATAGAAATTGCGCATCTTGTGGTCGATGAAGTACTGCTGCACGTCGCCCATCATGCGCATCGCGAATTCGGTCGAGAAAATGCAGGTGTTCTGCGCCTGGTCTTCCTTCAGGATGTCCGCCTGCACGGTGCCCCGCACCTGCGACAGCGCCGAGGCGCGAATCTGCGCGTACTCGTCGGCGGTCAACACGCCCGGCGCGATGAGCCGCTCGCCGCTGACGCCGAGCAGCGCGAGGCCGCTGCCGTCGTGCCCTTCCGGCAGTTCGCCCTGGTACCGCGGCAACGGCAGGCCCTGGGCACGCAAGGGCTCGAGCAGCGATTCGATGCGCCGCGCTGCGGCAGGCCAGCGATCGTGGTTCTTCAGGAATCGCTCGACACTCTGGTCGATGGCGGTGTTCATGAACATCGCCAGGATGATCGGCGCCGGACCGTTGATGGTCATCGACACCGAGGTCGTCGCCTTGCACAGGTCGAAGCCGGAATACAGCTTCTTCATGTCATCGAGCGTCGCGACGGAAACGCCGGAGTTGCCCGTGCGCCCGTAGATGTCGGGCCGCGTGTCCGGATCTTCGCCGTAGAGCGTGGTCGAATCGAATGCGGTCGACAGGCGAGTCGCGGCATGCCCGCGCGCCAGCAGGTGGAAACGGCGGTTCGTGCGTTCGGGTGGCCCTTCGCCGGCAAACATGCGGATCGGATCTTCCGCTTCCCGCCGATAGGGATACACGCCGCCCGTGTACGGATAGGCGCCGGGCAGGTTCTCGTTGCCGAGGAAGCGCAGCAGCTCGCCCCAGTCCTTGAATTTCGGCACGGCCAGCTTCGGCACGCGATTGCGACTCATCGTCTCGCTGTAGTTTTCGCCACCAAGGGTCTTGCCACGAACCTTGAACTGATAGGTATCCGCAGACGCCGCCTCGGCGCGTGCAGGCCATGCCTTCAGCAGGCCGACGCCTTCCGGCCCGATCGCATCCAGCGCCTGGTTGTACGAGCGCCGCAGCTCGAGCCGCGTCGCATCGGCGGCGCCGTCAGCGAGTTCGGCGTCGGCATAACGCTCCAGCGGCGTCGGCAACGCCGCATCGTGCAGGCGCTGCAACGACTCATGCAGCGAATGACACAGGCTGGCGCTGTCGGCCGCGCGCTCGAGCCGTTCGCGGCTGCGGCGTCCCGCGCCGGCGATCTCCGCGAGATAACGGCTGCGCGCGCCCGGGATGATCGGATCGCGCGAGCGAATTTCGGTCGCACCGATCGGCACCGGCTGGCCGTCGCGCATTCCCCACGATGATTTTCCGATCGCCTTGGCGTCGAGCGCGGCGAGCAGCGCGCCGAACAGCCGATTGACGCCCGCATCATTGAAGCGGCTGGCGATGGTCGGATACACCGGCAGCTCGGCGTCCGGCATTTTCGCGCGGTCCGGATGGTTGCGGCGCCACTGCTTGCGCACGTCGCGCAGCGCATCTTCGGCGCCGCGCTTCTCGAACTTGTTCAGCACGACCATGTCGGCGAAATCGAGCATGTCGATCTTCTCGAGCTGGCTTGCGGCGCCGTACTCACTGGTCATCACGTACAGCGACAGGTCGGCGAGATCCGCGATCTCGGTGTCGCTCTGGCCGATGCCGGCGGTCTCGACCAGCACCAGGTCGAAGCCGGCGTGCGTATACAGCTCGATGACATCGCGCAGCACGGCGGAGGTCGCGAGGTGTTCGCGGCGCGTCGCCAGCGAACGCATGAACACCGACGGCGCGGCCAGCGCATTCATGCGGATGCGATCGCCGAGCAGCGCGCCACCGGAGCGTCGTCGCGTCGGGTCGATCGCGACGACCGCGATCTGCCGGTCGGGAAACGCACGCACGAAGCGCTGCAGCAGCTCGTCAGTCAATGAACTCTTGCCGGCGCCACCGGTGCCGGTGATTCCGATCACCGGCGCGGCGCGGCGCGTCTTCGCCAGTGCCTGGCGGATCTGCTCGGCGGCGCGCTCATCGCCATGGCCGCCTTCCAGCGCCGTGATGCTGCGCGCGATGTGCGCGTGGTCGCGGGCGTTGAGTGGACCGAAGGCGTACGGCGGCCGGCGGGCGGCGCGCACGCGCTCGAACACGTCGTCGATCATGCCGTTCAGGCCTAACTGCCGCCCGTCCTCCGGCGTGTAGATTTTCTCGACGCCATGGCGCTCGAGCGCCTTGATCTCGTCGGGCGCGATCGTGCCGCCGCCACCGACGATGACGCGGATGTGTTCGGCGTGCAGCTCGCGCAGCATGTCGACCATGTAGGCGAAATATTCGTTGTGGCCGCCCTGGTAGGAACTGACGGCGATCGCATCGGCGTCTTCCTGGATCGCGGCACGCACGATGTCGGCGACGCTGCGGTTGTGTCCCAGGTGCACGACTTCGGCGCCGTGCGCCTGCAGCAGCCGGCGGATCATGTTGATCGCGGCGTCATGGCCGTCGAACAGCGACGCGGCGCTGACGAAACGCAGCGGCGGGGGCGGCGCGGCCGCCGCGGGCGAATCGTGCGGGGCCGTCCGGCCGGAAGGTTTGACGCTCATGGCGGCTTCCAACAAATGTTACCGGAGAGTATGATCGTGCCCGCCATGAGCGTCAACCACGGCACGTCGCAGCCGCACAAGCCCACAACGTCGCGAGCGCCCTCGCCCTGGCGCAGTCGGCGCAAGGCCCGCGCCGACCGCGACCTGAAGCGCGAGGCCGTGATCCGCGCGGCGGCGCGCGCTTTCAACGCGCGCGGCTACCACAACACCTCGCTCGATGACATCGCCGCGACGCTGGAAGTGACCAAGCCGACGCTCTATTACTATGTCGAGAACAAGGAGCAGCTGCTGTTCGAATGCTTCTGCGCCGGACTCGAGCCCGTGCGGGCCGCATTCCGCGACGCGCGCGACAGCCGGCAGGATGCCCGCACGCGGCTGCACGGCGCGCTGCTCGGATACGCGAAGGCCATCGCCTCGGAGTTCGGCTGGTGCATGGTGCGCGCGGAAGACCAGGACCTGAGCGATGCCATGCGCGCGCACGTCAAGGCGCTGAAATCCGAAATCGACCAGGACATCCGCCGCCTGCTGCGCGAAGGCATGGCGGATGGCTCGATCGGCGAATGCGATCCGAAGATGACCGCGTTCGCGCTCGCCGGCGCACTCAACTGGATCGCGCACTGGTATCGTGACAACCAGTCGCAGTCGGCGGCGCAGATCGCGGCCGCCTTCGTCGCACTGTTCGAAAACGGACTGCGGCCGCGCCTGCCTTGAGGCGACGCCAGGCCGCGCGGAGCAACTCGCCATGACGGATGCCGTCGTAATCCTCAGCGCCCGCCGCACGCCGATCGGCGCATTCCAGGGCGCCTTGTCTTCACTGGCTGCGCCGCAATTGGGTTCGGTCGCGCTCCGCGCAGCCATCGGCTCGGCTGGCATCGCCGCCGCCGACATCGATGAAGTGCTGATGGGCTGCGTGCTGCCCGCGGGCCTGGGCCAAGCGCCCGCGCGCCAGGCCGCGCTCGGCGCCGGCATGCCGATCGAAGTGCCCGCCACGACCATCAACAAGATGTGCGGCTCGGCCATGAAGGCGATCATGGTGGGCGCCGACCAGCTGGCAGCCGGCCGCGCTTCGTTCGTGCTCGCGGGCGGCCTCGAGTCGATGAGCAACGCGCCCTACCTGCTGCCGAAGGCGCGCAGCGGCTATCGCATGGGACATGGCGAGATCCTCGACCACATGTTCTACGACGGATTGCAGAGCCCCTGGGACGGCAAGCTCATGGGATGCTTTGCCGACGCGACGGCCCGCAAATACGCGTTCACGCGCGAACAACAGGATGAATTCGCGAGCGAATCGGTGCGCCGCGCGATGCGTGCCCTCGAAGCCGGTGAATTCGATGCCGAGGTCGCGCCCGTCGAAGTGAAGGGCCGCAAGGGCACGGTGACCGTGGCGCGCGATGAGACGCCGCTCAAGTGCGATCTCTCGCGCATCACGACAATGAAGCCCGCGTTCGATGCGAACGGCACGGTCACGGCGGCTTCGTCTTCATCGATTTCCGATGGCGCCGCGGCCGTCGCGCTCGCCCGCGAATCGATCGCGCGGCAGCGCGGCCTACAACCCGTGGCGCGGCTCGTGGCCTGGGCCAGCAACGCGATGGCGCCGGAATGGTTCACGGTCGCGCCGGTGGGTGCGGTCAACAGGGTGCTGAAGGGTGCGAATTGGCAGGTGAGCGACGTCGATCTGTTCGAGATCAACGAAGCCTTTGCCGTGGTGGCGATGGCGGCGCAGGCCGACCTGAAGATCGATCGCGCCCGGTTGAACGTGAACGGCGGCGCCTGCGCGCTCGGGCATCCGATCGGCGCCACCGGCGCGCGTATTGTCACGACGCTGATCCACGCGCTGCAGAAACGCGGCGGCCGGCGCGGCGTCGCGGCGCTGTGCATCGGCGGCGGCGAGGCAACCGCGGTCGCAATCGAACTGATTTGAGGTAAACCATGCACATCAGCGCAGCACGCGCCGTCGTCACCGGCGGCGCATCCGGCCTCGGCCACGCCGTGGCGCAACACTTCATCGCACAGGGCGCGACCGTCACGCTGCTCGACGTGCAGGCGGAGAGCGGCGAGCGCGCCGCGCGCGAACTGGGCGAGCGCGCGTACTTCGCGCAGTGTGACGTGAGCTCCGAATCGGCCGTCAACGCGGCAATGGCCGCGGCCGCGAAACACATGGACGGAATCAACCTGCTCGTCAACTGCGCCGGCGTCATCGGCGCGGGGCGCGTGCTCGGCCGCAACGGACCCATGCCGGGCGAGCAGTTCGCGAAGGTCATCCACATCAACCTGGTCGGCACGTTCCTGTGCGACAAGGCGGCGGCCGAGATCATGCAGCGCAATGCGCCCAGCCCGGACGGCGAGCGCGGCGTCATCGTGCACACCTCATCGGTCGCGGCGTTCGAAGGACAGATCGGCCAGGCGGCCTACTCCGCCACCAAGGCCGGCGTGGCAGGCATGACGCTGCCGATGGCGCGCGAGTTCGCCGCCTTCGGCATCCGCGTCATGACGATCGCGCCGGGCATCTTCAGCACGCCGATGATGGCGATGATGCCGCAGGAAGTGCAGGACTCGCTCGCGCGCCAGGTGCCGTTCCCGCCGCGGCTGGGCCGGCCCGTGGAATTCGCGCAGCTGGTCCAGGCGATCTTCGAAATCGGCATGCTCAATGGCGAGACGATCCGCCTCGATGGCGCGATCCGCATGCAACCGAAATAGCCGCGCGCGCGCCGCGCGCCGTGCGGCGGCGCGTGCATTCCTTCCCGCTTGAGAACTTCAGGGTCAGTCACTATCCTCTGGCGGTCACGACCGTCGGGGGCCATCACATGAAGCAAACCGGGTGCCGATCGGTCACGGCGGCGATGCTCGCCGCGCTCGCAGTGTGTGGCGCCGCGTGGGCGCAGGCGGCTGGTGATGGCGCGAATGCCGCTGCCGATTTCCGCGCGCGTCCCGCGCAGGATGAAATCATCTATTTCCTGCTGCCCGATCGTTTTGCCAACGGCAAGGCCGCGAACGATCGCGGCGGCCTGGGTGGCGATCGACTGCACACCGGCTTTGATCCGACGCACAAGGGCTTCTACCACGGAGGCGATCTCAAGGGCATCGCCACGCACCTGGACTACATCCAGTCGCTGGGCGCCACGACGATCTGGCTCGCGCCCATTTTCAAGAACAAGGCCGTGCAGGGCCCAGCCGGCCACGAATCCGCCGGCTACCATGGTTACTGGATCACCGATTTCTCCTCGGTCGATCCGCATTTCGGCACGGCCGCTGAAATGCAATCGCTGGTGGATGCCACGCATGCGCGCGGCATGAAGCTCTACCTCGATATCGTCATCAACCACACGGCCGACGTGATCCGCTATCGCGAATGCCCCGACAACAATTGCCCCTACCGTTCGCTTGCGGACTATCCGTACACGCGCCGCGGCGGCAGCGGCGGCGAGGCCATCAACGCGGGGTTTGCGGGGCACGCGGCCGAAAACCAGACGCCCGCCAACTTCGCGTTGCTGACGCGTCCCGACTATGCGTACACGCCGTTCGTGCCGGAAGGCGAAGAACACGTGAAGGTGCCCGCCTGGCTGAACGATCCGATCTACTACCACAACCGCGGCAACACCACGTTCCGGGGAGAGGATTCCACGCTCGGTGATTTCGGCGGACTCGACGACCTGATGACGGAAAACCCGCGCGTGCTGCAGGGCTTCATCGACGTCTACGACGACTGGATCGATCGCTACGGCATAGACGGTTTCCGCATCGACACCGCCAAGCACGTCAACCCGGAATTCTGGCAGGGCTTCGTGCCGGCGATTCGCGAGCACGCGGCATCCGATGGCATTCCGAACTTCCACGTGTTCGGCGAAGTCGGCACCAGCGACCCCGATGTCGCGCTGCTGGCGGAGCACACGCGCATCGACAAGCTGCCGGCGGTGCTCGATTTTGCGTTCCACAACGCCGTGCGCGATACGGTCGCCGGCAACGCGGGCACCGAGGAGCTGGAGCGCATGTTCGCGGGCGATGCGCTCTATGAAGGCGGCGCGGATGCGGCGTTGCAGTTGCCGACTTTCATCAGCAACCATGACGACGGGCGGTTCGCGATGCTCGTGCAGCGCATGCGGCCCGGCGTCAGCGACGCCGAGACGCTGCAGCGCACGCGGCTCGCGCACGCGATGCTGCTGACGCTGCGCGGCGTGCCGGTCATCTACAGCGGCGATGAACAGGGCTTCGTCGGCCACGGCGGCGACCAGGACGCGCGACAGGACCAGTTCGCCAGCCAGGTCGCCTCATACAATGACCAGCACCTGCTCGGCACGTCGTCGACGACCGCAACCGACCACTACGATGAAACGCATCCGCTGTACCGGCTGATCGCGCAACTGGCGAAAGTGCGGCTTGAAAACCCGGCGTTGCGGCACGGCCGGCAGGTCGTGCGCGCGGCCGGCGCTGCGCCCGGCCTGTTCGCGGTGTCGCGCATCGACCCGGCCAGTGGTCGCGAGATTGTCGTCGCGTTCAACACGTCGACGGTCGCGCTGGACGCAGCCGTGCTCGTAAACGTGGCATCCAGGCATTTCCGTTCGCTGTACGGTCGATGCGCCGCGGACGCATCCGCTCCAGGCAGCTATCGAGTGCACCTCGACGCCCTCGATTTTGTCGTCTGCGAGGCAGCGCTACCCTAGGGCGCTCAGCCCAGTGCGCTGTCGGCGCCCCGGCCGACGCGCGGCGTCGGGTTCGGATTCACTTCGACGCGCACCTGCTCGCAACCGTACACCGGGCGTCCGTTCTCGAGCTGCGGCCTGTAGCGCACCTGTCGCGCCCAGTCGATCGCGGCGCGATCGAAAGCCTGGTCGGTCGAGGATTGCGCGATGCGCGTGCCTGCGACCGCACCATCGGCCGCGACACAAACCTCGACGATGGCGAACTCGCCGCGTGCCGAGCGCGGCACCCGCGCCGCGATGTACGTCGTCGTCACCTGCACCGGCTCGATGACAACGGGCGGCGGCGTGGCCGGCGGAATCGGCGCGAGCGTTGCGCATCCCGTCATGACCGCGCAGGCCACTGCGCCCAACCCGGCGATGAACACCCTGCCAGCGCTCGCATGCTGGATCCGCAGCTTCATGCGGACCTTTCTACACCCCCATGGCCCTGGCGCGCAATTGCGCCACGTGCACCGCCACCAGCGCGGCCGGCAGGAGCGGTGCCGTGAAGGCGGCACTGGCGGCCCATGCGAGCAGCGCGGCCTGTTGCGACTGCGCCGCACCCAGCCCGGCCAGCGCGGCGACGGTGCCCGCCACGCCATTGCATGCGAGCGGAATGAAGAGGGCCACCAGCGTGACGACCGTGGTCAGCGTCGTGCCCGGCCACCAGGCGCCGCGCATCAACACCCAGCTTCGGCCGAGTGCTGCCGTCGGGCCGAGTCCTTCCGCGACCAGCGCGACCGGCCACAATTGCCACATGCCCCACAACCACGCCCCGGGCACGAGCAACGCCAGCGATGCGATGGTGGTCAACGCCACATAGACGGCGCCCGCCACCAGGGCGCCGGGAAATGAACGCAGCGCGCGAACCAATGCGGTGCCGAATCCAATCGGCGCTTCGACGGCCACGCCGTGCACGATGGCGACCTGCATGCAGAACAGCAACGTGGACGCGCACCATGCGGCCACGAGCACCCACCAGAACGCGCTCGAATACAGCAAGTCCTCGGTCTGCGATACCAGCAGCCACACATCGTCTTGTGCGACCGCATCGAGGCGGCCCATCAGCTTGGCCAGCAGCGTGGCCCACAACAGCGCCAGCAAAGCGGCGGGCACGAAGCTGCGGCGGAGCGACGCCCGGTACAGTCGCCACGTGCCGTCGAAATCGCCGCTGACGGTGTTGCGCGGCACCAGCGTTTCAGCCATCGGCGCCTCCTGCGAGCACGCGTTGCAAGCGCGCATCGTCGATTTCGCGCTCCCAGCGCGCGACGACGATCGCGGCCACGGCATTGCCGATGAAATTGGTCAGCGAGCGGCACTCGCTCATGAAGCGATCCACCCCCTGGATCAACACCAGCCCCGCGATCGGCACGGACGGCACGACCGCGAGCGTCGCAGCCAGCGTGATGAAGCCCGACCCCGTGACGCCGGCCGCGCCCTTCGAGCTGATGACCGCGACGAGCAGCAGCAGCAGTTGCTCGCCGATCGACAGGTGCACATTGGTCGCCTGCGCGATGAACAAAGCGGCCATCGTCATGTAGATATTCGTGCCGTCGAGGTTGAACGAATAGCCTGCCGGCACGACCAGCCCGGCGACCGAACGCGAGCAACCGGCGCGCTCGAGCTTGTCGATCAGCAACGGCAGCGCGGCCTCGGATGAACTGGTGCCGAGCACCAGCAGCATTTCATGGCGGATGTAGCGCAACAACCGCAACAGCGAAAAACCACTGGCGCGGGCGATCGCGCCCAGCACGCCGAACACGAACACGGCGCTGGTCGCGTAGAAGCACAGCATCAGTCCGGCCAAGTGCGCGAGCGCATCGATGCCGAACTGGCCGACCGTATAGGCCATCGAGCCCAGCGCGCCCAGCGGCGCCGCGCGCATGACCAGGTGCACGACGCGGAACACGACCGTGCCCAGCAACTCGACGGCACGGCGTACCGGCTGCGCCTTCTCACCGGTCAGCGACAGCGCGAATCCGAACAGGATCGACACCAGCAGCACCTGCAGGATATCGCCGCCGACGAAGGCGCTGACCAGCGTGTCGGGGATGACGTGCAGCAGGAACTCGACCACGGTGCGGCTGTGCGCCTGTTGCTCGAAGCCCGTGACGGCGCTCGCATCGAGCCGGGCCGGGTCGGCATTGAAGCCCGCGCCCGGTTGCACCACGTTGGCGACGGCCAGTCCGATCAACAACGCCAGGCTGGATACCACGATGAAATAGCCGAGCGCCTTGAAGCCGACGCGCCCCACTCTCTCGAGGCTGCTGACGCCGGCAATGCCGCTGGCCACGGTGCAGAAGATCACCGGGCCGATGATCATCTTCACCAGCTTGATGAAACCGTCGCCCAGCGGCTTGAGCGCCACGGCCACGTGCGGCGCGAAGCAGCCCAGTGCGATGCCGATCGCGACGGCGATGAGCACCTGCGTGTACAGCGACGTGTACCAGCGCGTCGAAACTCGCGGCGGCAGCTTTGTCGATTCGGCCATGATCGCAAAGATAGGCGCAAATGCGGGCCGGCTGCTAGCATTTGCCGCGGTCGCCCGCTCTCGTAGGAGTTTCGACGCATGCCTGCATACAAGCGCTTGGGGCTGGAACTTGCCGGCTCGCTGCTGCTGGTCGCGGGCAGCGCATGGTGCGCCGACGCGCCTACCGCGTCGCCCAACGCGGCGCCCAAGCCTGCGGTGACGATGGCCGACATCCTGGCCGCTGCGCCGGCTTCGGCATGGCGGGCGCTCGCGGACGAGCACACGTTGTACATGGAGTTGCCCGCCGGACGCGTCATCATCGAACTGGAGCCCGCGCTCGCCCCGCACACGGTCGCGAACATCGAAGCGATGGCGCGGGCGCACTACTACGACGGCTTGTCGGTCATGCGCGTGCAGGACAACTACGTCGCCCAATGGGGCGATCCTGAAGGCAAGCGCACGCTGCCCGCGGAACTGCAGTCGCTCGCGCCGGAATTCGCGGTTCCGCAGGGAAGCACGCGGTTCACGCCGTTGGCCGATCACGACGGCTACGCGCCGCAGGCCGGCTTCGTCGACAGTTTCCCGGCCGCGCGCGATGCGAAGGCGGGCCTTGCATGGCTCACGCATTGCTATGCGGCCGTCGGTGTCGGCCGCGACACCGACCCGACCACGGGCAACGGCAGCGAACTCTACGCCGTCATTGGCAACGCGCCGCGGCATCTCGATCGCAACGTGACGGTCGTCGGTCGCGTGCGCTCAGGAATCGAGCTGCTCTCGAGCCTGCCGCGCGGCACCGGCGATCTCGGTTTCTATGCCACGCCCGCCGAGTATACGACGATCAGGTCGGTGCGCCTGGCCAGCGAATTGCCGCCCGCGGAGCGATCGCGGCTCGAAGTGCTGCGCACCGATTCGCCCACGTTCGCCGCGTTGGTCGACTCCCGGCGCAACCGGCACGACGACTGGTTCGTGCATCCCGCCGGGCACATCGACCTGTGCAACGTGCCGCTGCCGGTGCGGCCGATCAATTCTCCACGCTGATGCATTCATTCGGGCCCTCCACGAGCATTGCCGCCCAGCATCCGCACATGCAGCAGCGATTGCTGCTGGGCATCTGCGTCGGCTTGCTCGTCGTTGTCGGCGTCAGCCTGGCGCTCGCGGCGCGCGAGTTCGAACGCAGCTTCAATGACATCGAAGTCGGCGCCACGATGCAGAAGGCGCGCCAGCTCAGTCGCCTGCTCGCCGACGAGCAACGACAGCTGGAAACCAACATCCGCGACTATGCCGCGTGGGAAGACGCCGCGAAATTCATTGCCAGCCGCGACCCGGGCTTCGTGCGATCCAACTTCACGCCGGATGCGCTCACCGGCATGCGCGTCGACCTGGTCTGGGTCATCGACAAGGACGGACAGGATCGTTACTCCGGCCTGCTCGACGCCCGCAACCGCCGCATCCAAAGCCCCGCGCCGCCGGAATTGCTGCGCAAGTTCGAGCGGGCAATGACGGCGCCGACGACCAAAAGGCCGCCCGCCGGCAGGCTCGTGAGGCTGGACAACAGCCTTGCCGCCTATGCCGTGCAGGACATCAAGGCGGGCGATACTGGAATCCCGACGGGCAGCCATATGCTGTTCGCGCGCTTCATCGACTCGGATGAGATCGCGCGGCTGCGCAATTCGCTCGACATACCGGTCTCGCTGACCGAACTCCCGCCGGTCCTGACGCCGACGTGGCTGGCCGCGCAGCCGCCCGAGCTGGGGCAATGGCTTGGCAATCCGCAGGCGTCGCCCGTGCTGGTGCGCGTCGCGTCGCCGGGCACGATGACCGGCTCCTTGCTGGTGCGCGACATCGACGGCAACCCGGCTGCGCTGTTGACGACCAGCGTGCCACGCGACGTGCATGCACTGGGCGTCAGGACGACCCGTGCGCTGCTCGGCGGCATTGCGCTGCTGATCCTGGCGGCCAGCGCCTATGCCCTGTCGCTGGCGCACCGGTTGCGCACCAACGCGGCGGCGCAACGCGAGTCTGAGCGCCGCTACGCCAGCATCGCGGCACAGGTGCATGAAGCCATCATGCTGGTGGATGCCGATACCGGGCATATCGTCGAGGGCAACGCGGCGCTGTTGCGCGCATTGGGCGCCACGACCGACGAGCTGCGCGCGATGACGGTCTACGACGTCTACACGGACCTGACGCCCGAGCAGCTCGAACGCGCGCGCAACGAGGCGCCACGGCAGGTGGTGTGCGCCTCGCGGATGCAATGCGGTCCGGACAACACGACCGACGCCGAGGTCTCGATCTCGTTGATCGAAAGCGCCGGGCGGCGATTGCTGTGCATGGTGGGGCACGACATCACGCACCGCCGCGTGGCGGAGCAGCAGCAACGCTCCAACAACCGCAAGCTCTCGTACATGGCGCAGCACGATCCGCTCACGGGGCTGCCGAATCGCCTGTACCTGCGCGCGCGGCTGCCGCGTGCGCTGCGCTTTGCGGCGGCAACCGACCGCACGATGGCCGTCGTCTACCTGGACATCGATCACTTCAAGAAGATCAACGATTCGCGCGGCCACGGTACCGGCGATCACCTGTTGCAGACCGTGGCGCAACGGCTGCGCGCGGCGGTTGGCAAGCAGGACCTGGTGACGCGCATGAGTGGCGACGAATTCGTCATCGTCGTCGTCGCGCTGCCCGACGCCGACACGGCCGAAACGATCGCCGAGCGCATCCAGTCGGCGATCCAGGCGCCGATCGCGATCGGCGAAGCCGTGCTCAACGTCTCGGCGAGCATGGGACTGGCGCTGTTCCCGCACCACGGCGCGGACATGGAGGCCTTGCTGAAGCACGCCGACATCGCGCTCTACCAGGCCAAGGAAGCAGGCCGGCGCTGCCATCGCATGTTCTCGCAGGACATGCTGGTGCGCGTCAGCGAAAGCGTCGCGCTCGAGCAGGCGCTGCGGCGCGCCGTCGGCACCGACCAGCTGAGCATGGTGTACCAGCCGATCATCGACCTGCGCAGCGGGCGCATCGCCTCGCTCGAGGCGCTGATGCGCTGGCGGCACCCCGAGCTGGGCGCCATTCCGCCGGCGCAGTTCATCCCGATCGCGGATGCCTGCGGGCTGACCGCGCCGATCGGCATGCACGCGCTGCGCGAAGTGCTGGCGCAACTGCGTGTCTGGCTCGATTCCGGCCTGCCGGTGGTGCCAATCGCGGTGAATATCTCTCCCGTGCAGTTCGAGAGCGAGGGATTCTGCGAGCTGGTCACTGCGCTGACCGCGGAGTACGGCGTCGAGCCGCATTGGTTGCGCTTCGAGATCACCGAAACCGTGTTGCTCAAGGACCCGCGCGCGCTGGCCGCGAGGCTCCAATCGCTGCGCAACTTCGGCGCGCAGCTGCTGATCGACGATTTCGGGACCGGCTATTCCGGCCTGAGCTACCTCGCGCAACTGCCGGTCGACGCGATCAAGATCGACCGCAGCTTCGTCAGCGACCTCGGGCGCATCGACACGCGCGCCTCGATCGTCGGTGCCGTGATCGACATGGCGAAGAAACTCAATATGTCGACGATCGCCGAAGGCGTCGAGACCGCGACCCAGGCCGCGCTGTTGCGCACGCAGGGCTGCGACTTCGCCCAGGGGTTCCACTTCAGCAAGCCGGTCAACGCCAGCCACTGCAAGACGCTGTTCGACCAGCTCGGCTGGGAACGGCCGGCGAATTCGGTCTTGATGACGCGCGTACTGCGCAGCAGCTAGGGAGACTCCGCATGGGCCGCATTTTCGAAGTCCGCAAGCACGCCATGTTCGCGCGCTGGAACCGCATGGCCAAGCAGTTCGCGCGCATCTCGAAGGACATCGCGATGACCGTGAAGTCCGGCGGCGCCGATCCGGCGTCGAACCCGGCGCTGCGGCGCGTGATCCAGAATGCGCGCGCGGTCAACATGCCGAAGGACAAGGTCGAGGCGGCGATCAAGCGCGCTTCGGGTCGCGATGCGACCAACTACCATGAGGCGATCTACGAAGGCTACGCGCCGCACGGCGTCGCGCTGCTGGTCGAGACGGCGACCGACAATCCGACGCGCACGGTCGCGCACGTGCGAAACATCTTTGCGAAGCACGGCGGCAACCTCGGCACCACCGGCAGCGTCGCGTTCCAGTTCCGCAAGATGGGCGTGTTCCGGCTCGATCCGGCCGGCATCGACCAGGACGAGCTGGAGCTCGACATGATCGACCACGGACTGCAGGAGATGGGCGAGAGCAGCGGCGAGAAAGGCGAACCGCAACTGGTGCTGCGCTGCGAATTCGGCGACTTCGGCCGCTTGCAGGAGGCGCTCGAGAAGCGCGGCATCGCGCCATTGTCGGCCGAGCATGAGTACATCTGCTCGGCGCCGACTGAATTGCCCGAGGCGCAGGCGGCCGAAGCGCTCGAACTCATCGACCTGCTCGAACAGGACGACGACGTGCAGCGCGTGTTCCACACGCTGGCCTGAATCGTCCGGGCGATTTATCGATCGATGCGCGTGGACAGCACGATCGAAGAGACCGTGCGATCGATGCCGTCGAGTGAACCGATCAGATCGAGCAGGCGGTCCATCTCCCCGACCGTTTCGGTGGCGACGACCGCGATGCAGTCGTGCTGCCCGCTGACCGCGTAGAGCTTGCGCACTTCCGGCAGCCGGCGCAGCGCCGCTTCCGCCCGGGCCTGGAGCTTCGGAACGACCGTGATCATCACGTGCGCCTGGATCTCGCCGCGTTCGGTCTCCGGCCCCAGGCGCACGGTGAAGCCGGTGATCACGCCCCGCGCGAGTAGCCGCTCGATGCGGCTGTGCACCGTGGTGCGCGACAGGTTCAGCCGCCGACCCAGCAACGCGGTCGAAATGCGCCCGTCTTCGCGCAGGGCGGCCAGGATTTCCCGATCGGTGGTATCCATCGGCATAATGACGGAAGTATACGTCATATTGACGACATTGCGTCGTCATATTGGCGTTCTTGGGGCTGCTTTTCGTATAGACCTCGGCCATCATAGTCGGCTAGTCGACTACAGGTGCAGCATGAAAAAAGTAGCCATCGTCGGTGCGGGCAAGATCGGCCACATGATCGCGGACCTGCTCGTCCAGAGCCGCGACTACCAGGTCGCCGTCATCGACAAGTCAGCGGAACAGCTCGCGCGGCTCAAGGCGGCGACGCCGATCGAATGCCTCGCGCTCGACGTCAATGACGCACAGGCGGTGGCGCAGGCGCTGCGCGGCCGTTTCGCGGTGCTGAGCGCCGCGCCGTTCCAGGTGACCGGCAAGATCGCCGAGGCCGCCGCCATGGCGGGCGTCCACTACCTCGACCTCACCGAAGACGTGGCCAACACGCGGCGCGTGCGCGCGCTGGCCGAGACTGCGAAGACCGCGTTCATTCCGCAGTGCGGGCTGGCGCCCGGCTTCATCACGATCGTCGGCTACGACCTGGCGAAGCGCTTCGATACGCTGCAGGACGTGCGGCTGCGCGTCGGCGCCCTGCCCCAGTATCCTTCGAATGCGCTGAACTACAACCTGACCTGGAGCACCGACGGCGTCATCAACGAGTACTGCGAGCCCTGCGAGGAAATCGCCAACGGCGAGCTCGTCAACGCCCCGCCGCTCGAGGAGCGCGAGGAGTTCTCGCTCGACGGCGTCACGTACGAGGCCTTCAACACCTCCGGCGGCGTCGGCACGCTGTGCGAGACGCTGCGCGGCAAGGTGCGCAACCTGAATTACCGTACAATCCGCTACCCTGGGCACGCCGCGATCATGAAGGCGCTGCTGCAGGACCTGCGCTTGCGGGAACGGCGCGATGTGCTGAAGGACATCCTCGAACACTCGCTGCCCACGACGCTGCAGGACGTGGTGATCGTATTCGTGACGGTCACCGGCATGAAGAAGGGCCGCCTCGTGCAGGAAACCTACGCCAACAAGGTCTACGGACAAACGCTGAACGGCGTCGAGCGCAGCGCGATCCAGCTGACGACCGCCGCCGGCATCTGCGGCGTGCTCGACCTGCTGGCCGACAAGCGCCTGCCCCAGCAGGGTTTCATCCGCCAGGAAGACGTGCCGCTGAACGATTTCCTCGCCAATCGCTTCGGACGCATCTACGCGATGCGCCCGCAGCAGATGCTCGGAATGACCGGCACATGAGCTTTCGCGCGATCATGCAGGAGGCCGGCGTGCCGCCGGTCGCGGCGCCGATTGCCGGTGGCTTGCAGGCGCACACGCCGATCGACGGATCGGCCCTGTCGTACGTGCCGATCGACAGCGCGGAAGTCATCGCCGCCCGCATTGCCGCCTCGAAGGAAGCGTTCCTCGCCTGGCGCGCCGTGCCCGCGCCGGTGCGCGGCGAACTCGTGCGCCGCTTCGCGCGCCGCGTGCGCCGCGACAAGCAGGCGCTCGGCAAGCTCATCTCGCTCGAGTCCGGCAAGATCCTCAGCGAAGGCCTGGGCGAAGTACAGGAAGTCATCGACATCTGCGACTTCGCCGTCGGCCTGTCGCGCCAGTTGTATGGCCTGACGATCGCCTCCGAACGCCCGGGACATCACCTGCTCGAGCGCTGGCATCCGCTCGGCCCGGTCGGCGTCATCACGGCCTTCAATTTCCCGATGGCCGTTTGGGCGTGGAACGCAGCGCTCGCGCTGGTCTGTGGCAACTCCGTCATCTGGAAGCCGTCCGAGAAGACGCCGCTGTGCGCGCTGGCGCTGCACCGCATCCTCAGCGAGGTCATCGGCGATTTTGCGCCGGCGCATCCGGCCATTTCGCAGCTCGTCATCGGGCGGCGCGAAGCCGGCGAGCAGATCGCCGACAGCGACATGATCCCGCTGGTCAGCGCGACCGGCAGCACGGCGATGGGCCGCGCGCTGGGTCCCCGCGTCGCCGCGCGCTTCGGTCGCACGCTGCTCGAACTCGGCGGCAACAACGCCGCGATCGTCGCGCCCTCGGCCGATGTCGCGTTGAGCCTGCGCGCGATCGTGTTCGCCGCGGCGGGCACCGCGGGACAACGCTGCACGACGCTGCGCCGCCTGATCGTGCACCGGAGCCTCGCCGCACAGCTGAAAGGCATGCTGCGCAAGTCGTACGCCAGCCTGCCCGTCGGTTCGCCGCTCGAGCGCGATACGCTGGTCGGCCCGCTGATCGACGCGGCTGCGTTCGTGCGCATGCAATCCGCGCTCGCCGCGGCGCGAGCGGCTGGCGCGACAGTCACCGGCGGCGAGCGCATCGTGCCGGCGGGGCTCGAAGGCGGCTACTACGTGCGCCCGGCACTGGTCGAAACGGAAACGCAGTTCGAGGCCATGCGCGAGGAAACGTTCGCGCCGATCCTCTATGTGCTGCCGTATGACAGCTTCGACCAGGCGCTCGCGTTGCAGAACGAGGTGCGCCAGGGGCTTTCCTCGGCGATCTTCACGACCGACATGCGCGAAGCCGAGACTTTCCTGTCGGCGACCGGCAGCGATTGCGGCATCGCGAACGTCAACACGGGTCCGAGCGGCGCCGAAATCGGCGGCGCGTTCGGCGGTGAGAAGGAAACCGGCGGTGGCCGCGAATCCGGCAGCGACGCCTGGAAGACCTACATGCGACGCCAGACGCAGACCGTCAATTATTCCTCTGCAATGCCGCTCGCCCAGGGCGTACAGTTCCCCGTCGAATGAACGCGCTAGACCTGTTCGACTTGCGCAGCAGCCTGACCGAGGAAGAGCAGCTCGTGCAGGACAGCGTCGCGCGGCTGGTCGACACGCGCGTGCTGCCGATCATCGCCGAGTGCTTCGAGCAGCATCGGTTCCCGCGCGAACTGGTGCCGGAACTGGCCGCGCTCGGCCTGCTGGGCGCCAGCCTCGAAGGCTACGACTGCGCCGGGCTCAACGCGATCTCGAGCGGGCTCATCTGCCTCGAACTCGAGCGCGGCGATTCGGCGCTGCGCAGCTTCGTGTCGGTGCAATCCTCGCTCGTGATGTACCCGATCCACGCCTACGGGAGCGAGGCGCAGAAGCAGCAGTACCTGCCGCGCATGGCGCGCGGTGAACTCATCGGATGCTTCGGCCTCACCGAGCCGCATGGCGGTTCCGATCCCGCCAACATGAAGACGCGTGCCCGGCGCAGTGGCGGCGATTGGCTCATCAGCGGTTCGAAGATGTGGATCACGAACGGCGCGATCGCCGATACCTGCGTGTGCTGGGCCGACACCGAGGATGGCGTGCGCGGCTTCATCATCGACAAGGGCACGCCGGGTTTCACGGCCACCGAGATCGAGCACAAGTTTTCGCTGCGCGCCTCCAACACGGGTGCGCTGTTCTTCGACGACGTGCGCGTGCCTGACTCGCAGCGCTTGCCCGGCGCCGCCGGGCTCAAGGGTCCGCTGTCGTGCCTGACGCAGGCGCGCTATGGCATCGCCTGGGGCGTCATTGGCGCCGCGCAGGCCTGCCTGGCGCAGTTGATCGAGTACACCGCCGGACGTGAGCTGTTCGGACGCGCGCTGGCGCAGAACCAGGCGATCCAGGTGCGGCTCGCCGAGATGGCGCGCGGCATCACCACCGCCCAGATGTTGGCGCTGCAACTGGGACGCCTCAAGGATCGCGGCGCGCTTGAACCCGTGCAGGTCTCGCTCGCGAAGTGGAACAACTGCCGCATGGCCCTCGACGTGGCGCGCGACTGCCGCGACATGCTCGGCGCCGCCGGCATCAGCGCCGAGTACGCACCGATCCGGCACATGCTGAACCTCGAAAGCGTCATCACCTACGAAGGCACCGAGACGGTCCATCAACTCGCGGTTGGTAGAGCGCTGACGGGGAAAAGCGCGTTCTAACCGTGTAGCCGCGCATCGGCTGTCTCGCGGAAAAATGGTCGGGCACGCTTCGGCGGCCGGCTCTGGACTCGCCGGCCGCCGGCGAACCTCGCCCTCGCGGCCGCGACGGCTTGTTGTGACATCGAGTCGGAAAAGTACTACCGCGTCGCGGCTACGCTCGGGCTTCGGTGCCCTCCAACATTTTTCCGCGAGACAGCCGATGCGCGGCTTCGCGGGTGGTGCGCGGTTGTGCCCGTCGGTGCGCTGCGGCATCATCGAGCGGAAGAAGAACCGTGGGGTGCGTTCATGATTGCGGAGATGGGGAAGCGGCGGCGGCGTTGGCCGTACCTGTTGTTGGTGATCGTGCTGGGATTCGTCGGCTATACGTGGGCGGCGCTGTCGTGGTCCTACGCCGATGGCGAGCGCGTCGGCATCCTGCAGAAATTCTCGCGCAAGGGTTGGATCTGCAAGACCTACGAGGGTGAGCTGGCGCTGTACGTCATCAGCGGCGTGACGCCGCAGATCTGGTACTACACCGTGCGCGACGCGGCGGTCGCTGCGCGCATGAACAGTTCGCTGGGACAACGCGTGCGCCTGCACTACACCGAGCACCGCGGCATTCCGACCAGCTGCTTCGGCGATACCGGTTATTTCGTCGACAGCGTGGACGCCGTCGACGCGCCGGTGGCAATGCCGGTTTCGCCGGGCCCGGGCGTGGCGACGCAGAAATAGATTTCCTACACTACGGCACGCAGGCAAAAGGAGACACGATCATGAGCAAGGGCATGGATCGCAAGAAGGAAGGCAAGAAGAAACCCGCCAAGTCGCTGATGGAAAAGCGCGCCGCCAAGGCCGAAAAGAAAAAGAACAAATAGCCGCGAGGCCGGTCGGCGCACGCAGTGTGCGCCGAAGCCGGCATTCACGCGCGCAAGCCGAGCGCGAGCGCGCAGGCGGCCAATGCATCGCAGCGGTCGCGCGGGTCCGCAGCCGCGCCGTGCCAGCCCGGCCCGAGTCGCGCATCGAGTTCGGCAGAGACCGCGGCGCGCAGGCGCTGCTGCACCGGACGGCGTCGCAGTTGTCCCTGCGCCTCGTGCGCCTGGTCGGCGCAGGCCAGTACACGCGCCGCGGCCGCATGCCGCTGGTCCTTGCATGCGAGCAAGGCCATTGCATCGAGCACGGCATTGAGCCGGCCGACATCGAGCCGTGCCGCCAGGTCGCAGATCTCCGCGCCGGTCGCGCGTGCTTCATCGATTGCGCCCGTGTCGAGCAGTGCACAGAAGTTCATCGCGAGCACATTGAAGTAAGCGGCCCGGCGCCCGGAATGACGGAGCGTGTATTCGAGCGGTCGACCGAGCTGCAACGCCGACGCCGCATCGCCGCAGGCGATGTCGAGCTCGACGATGCTGACACTGGCGGCGAGCGCCTGTCGCTCGCTGACCGTCAACGCGTAACGCATCGCCCGCCGATAGGCTTCCCGGGCCTCCGGGAACTGGCCGCCGTTCATCAGCACGGCGCCTTCGGCCAGCGCGCCGCTGGTCAACAGCCGCGCGGGCCATGAAGGATCTTCCAGCGTGCGCGCCTCTTCCATCGCGGAGCGCGCCGCCGCGTCGTCGTTGCGGCCGGTGAAGGCGAGCAGCGCGAGCGCGTAGTAGCGAGAACGCGAGTCGCCCGCAGCGGTCTGCATCGTGACGGCCAGCTCCGCGGCGTAGTGCGCGCGGTCGTACTGGCGCGTCGCGTCGTAGCCGGCGACGGCTTCCCAGAAGCGGCCGATGCGCGCGGGCGGCAGCGAGTCGGACAGCAATGCGACCGCCTGCTCGAATCGATCGCGGCCCTCGGCGCGCAGCTCGGCTTCCACGAACAAGGGCCAGGCGGAACCGTACAGCGCCACGCCGAGCGCGCGATCGTTCGCTGCGGCCCAGTCAATGGCGGCGCGCACGTTGTCGAGTTCCGGCTCATAGCGGTGCAGCCAGATCGCTTCGTCCAGCGACCAGTATTCCTGGTAGGCGGTATCCAGCAGCTGCAACATCGCGGCCGCCATGCGCCGTTGCGCGTCGACCCGTTCCTCGCCCGCGGCGAGCCGGGCCGCGGTGTAGTAACGCGCCGTCTCGAGCAGTGCGTAGCGTGGCGGCTCCGTCGGCAGCGCCGTGACCAGCGAGCGATCGACGAGCCGCCCGATCAGGTCGATCGCCTCGGAGGTGTCGATGTCTTCGTCAGCGACGCAGCGTGCGGCCGTGTCCAGCGTGAAACTGCCGGCGAAGGTGCCAAGCCGATTGAACACACGCTGCTCCGTGGCGCTGAGCAGGCCATAGCTCCAGTCGAACGCCGTGTGCAGCGCGCCGTGGCGCGGCTCGGTCGCGCGTGCGGAGGCCTTCAGCAAGCGGAAACGATCGCCGAGCCGCTCGAGCAATCCGCTGACACCCAGCGCCGGCACGCGCGCCGCGGCCAGCTCGATCGCCAGCGCGTTGCCGTCGAGACGGCGACAGGCCTCGCTGACCAGCGCGCAGTTCGCCGCCGTCAACTCGAAGCGGCGGTCGGCGGCCTGCGCGCGTTGCACGAACAGTTCGACCGCGGCACAGCGCGCAGCCTCGGCCAGCGTGTGCGAATCGGCCGGAACTTCCAGCAGCGAGAGCCGGTAGACGGTTTCACCGGCCAGCCCCAACGGCGCCTGGCTCGTCACGAGCGCGCGCACGCCCTGCGTCTGCAAGACGAGATCGGCGAGCGGCATGGCCAGCGCATCGCCCAGGTGCTCGGCGCCGTCGAACAGCAGCAGCACCGGCACCTGCTCGAGCGCCTGGCGCAGCGCGGCGAAGCCGTCGATCCCTTCCGGCAGCGCGATGCCCAGCGCGAGCGCAATCGCCGAGGGCACGTGATGCACGTCGCTGATCGGTTGCAGCGCGATCCACGCGGCCGCGCAGCCGGGACGATCGGAGTTTCGCAACAGGATCTCCTGCGCGAGGCGGCTCTTGCCCGCGCCGGCCGTGCCGACGATCGTCACGAGGCTCGCGCGATCCAGCAGCGCGCACACCGCCTGCACGTCGCGGTCGCGCCCGACCAGCGCGCCCAGGCGGTTCGGCCAGGCGCGTCGTGGAATCGCCAGCGTCGCGGGGCTCGTCGTGTTCGCATCCGGCGACGCGGCGCTCGCCGGCGCCGCGGCGCCCGGCATCGTCACCGGCAATTCGAGCCGATAGCCGAATCCCGCGACCGTGCGAATCGCGCCCGCGCCGAGCACGCGTCGCAGGCTGGCGATCTGCGCCGGCAGGTTGTTTTCGTCGACAAACAGGCGCGGCCAGACGCGCTCGAGCAGCGTGGCCTTCGTGACGAGGCGCCCATGGTTTTCCACCAGCACCAGCAGCAGGTCGAATGCGCGCGCACCGAGCTCCGCGTTCTTGCCGTCGATCGACAGCAGGCGCTCCGCGGGATAGAGATCGAATCCGCCGACGCGGATGCGGGAATCGGCGCCGGAAGACAAGTTATTGATATTTAAATCCTTTTTTGAACAATCGGCGCGCCAGATGCTTTTTAGAATAATTTCAGGCGCAATTCAAGACGCGGGCAGCCTGGATGGCGATCCTAGCAGCGCGATACGCAAGTCCACTCAACGTCAATTCAACACACACGGAGAACTGAAATGCCCAAGTTTGTAATCGAACGCGACATCCCCGGCGCCGGCAAGCTGGGCCCGGCCGAGCTCAAGGCCATTTCACTGAAGTCGTGTGGAGTGCTGAGCAGCTTAGGGCCCAGCGTGAACTGGATCCAGAGCTACGTCACCGGCGACAAGATCTATTGCATCTACCACGCAACGGACGAATCGCTGGTGCGGCGCCACGCTGAATTGGGCGGATTTCCCGCCAACCGGATCTCGCGGGTCACCACCGTCATCGATCCGTCCACGGCGGAGTAGGACGAACGTCATCGCACATGCAAGAAAACTGATCGGATCGCCATCCATCGACAACTCAAAGAGGACACTGATATGAAGACGATGATCGCCCTATTGCCCGTGATTTTCTTCGCCCCGGCATTCGCCGGCGACAGCGGCACGACTCCTGGCGCGAATGCCGGTGCGATGCACGCGGCCACGGCGTCGCACCGCTACCTGATTGAACGCACCTTTCCGGCCGGCGCGCTCGACGGGCTGGATGCGGCGGGCAAGACCAAGATCAATGCGACGAATGCGAAGTTTGGCGTGCACTGGGTCATGTCGTACGCAAACGCCGCGAAGACGAAGACCTACTGCATCTACACGGCGCCGAGCGAAGCCGCGGTGCGCGATGCCGCCAAGGCGAATGCCATTCCGGTCGATACGGTCACCGAAGTGCCGGTGACGCTGACGCCGAAGTAAGGCCAACGACGGGACGCGGCGTGGCGGCCGTTCGACCGGCCGTCACTCCGCGTCGCCGCGCAGCACGGCGAAGGCCTGCTCCATGGCTTGCCGGCGCAGGTGCGCCTCGACAACCGCCTCCACGCCGATCCACTTGCTGGCCATCGCCGCCTCGTCTCCAGCCGACGCGCGCGGCTCGATCAATCCCCTCCGGCGCAACGCACGCGCGAACGATGGCAGCATCGCAAGACCCAGCGTCGGCGCCTGCCGCTTGGGCCGGAAGTGGAAATGAGGGGTGTCGTGGGCTGTGGGATTGTGCATGGGTGCATCCATCGTGCTGCGCGTGTGGGCTCAGTCAATTTTGATCCAATGTGCGCCGGTCGGTTCCGGCAAAATGTGTCTGCGCCCCACGACAATACCGTCGGCGGATTGCAGCTTGATGACCGCACCTGGCTCCTTTGCAACGAGGGACTCGATGAACGCGCCCCGCGCAATGGACGACGAACGATTCGCGAAGGTGCCGCAGGTCACGCTGCTGTTCTGGATCATCAAGATCGCCGCCACGACGCTCGGCGAAACCGGCGGCGACGCGGTCTCGATGTCGATGAACCTCGGCTACCTGGTCGGCACCGGCATCTTCGCGCTGCTGTTTGCGGCCGCGGTCGTTTGCCAGGTCAGGGCGCGGCGCTTCCACGCGACCCTCTACTGGACCACGATCATCGCCACGACGACGGTGGGCACGACGCTGGCGGACTTTGCCGATCGCTCGCTCGGTATCGGCTATGCCGGCGGCAGCGCACTGCTGCTCACGCTGCTGTTCGCCTCGCTGTATGCGTGGCACCGGACGCTGGGTTCAGTGTCGATCTCCAGCGTCAGCGGCCCGCGCGCCGAATGGTTCTACTGGGTCACGATCATGTTCTCGCAGACGCTGGGCACCGCGCTCGGCGACTGGACCGCCGACACGGCCGGGTTGGGTTACCTGGGCAGCGCCGCGATCTTCACCGCGCTGCTCGCGCTGGTCGCGGTCGCGTACTGCCGCACGGCGCTCTCGCACACGCTGCTGTTCTGGGCGGCGTTCGTGCTGACGCGTCCGCTTGGCGCGGTGGTCGGCGATTTCCTCGACAAACCCCGCGCAGCCGGTGGACTGGCGCTCAGCCGCTACGCGGCATCCGCCGTGCTGTTGCTGTTCATCGCGGCCTGCCTCGCGCTGTTCCCGCAACCCGCCGCACGTCGCTCGCACTGAACCACGCGCCGATCGGGCGCGGATGCCGCGCGCATCGGTGGCGCCTCGATCGCGCCTCAGGCGCAACGACCCACGACGCGCACGACCGGCTCGAGGTGGTTGCGAAACCCCATGCTCTCGTAGAGCTTGCGCGCGCTCGTGTTGGTGCTCATGACGTGCAGGAACGTCGTTTCGCCTCGCGCGCGCTGCAGCGCGAGGAGCCGGGCCATCAACGCCCGGGCCAGGCCGCGCCCCTGGAAATCAGGATGCGTGCACACGCCGCTGATTTCGCGCAATGATCCGGCCTGCATGCGCTCGCCGGCCATCGCGACCAGGCGCCCTCCTTCGAAGTACCCGAAGTAGTCACCAAGCTCGATCGTGCGCAGGCCAAACGGGCCTGGCCGCGTCAGGATCGCCAGGTCGAGCGCCTGCTGCGCGTGTTCGGCCCCGAGACGCACGGCTTCACGCCCGGCAGGCTGCGATGAACCGGGCAACGTGGTCGCGGTACAGACCATGATGCACATCGTCGTGTCGGCTTCGACCTGCCAACCCCGCGGGGCGGCGCCACTCCAGCCGCTGCAGTAGAAATGCTCATCGGCATCGCAGAACGGCTCGAGTGCAGCGAAATCGGGGTCACGCGGATTGGCGAAACCGACGATCGGTGAAAATCCCTTCGCATAGCGGCGCGCGCCGCCGGCGCCGGCGGCAAAACGAGCCTGCGAGCCGGTCAGCGAATTCCAGATGATGTTGTCGAGCGCCGCAGTCATCGCGCTAATGTACCCCGGATCGCCGCTTGCCTATAATTCGCGTCCTCGCACCGGCACTCCAACCATCCGGGGAATTCCACATGCCGATCACCGCCCGTCGTTTCCTGTTGCCGATTTCACTCGCCGCGTTGCCGGCGCTGTCGCTCGCCGCCACGACGCTTGGCGCCGACACCGGCATCAACTGGTCGCTGTCCGCCGCGGACGTCGCGGCCGCCTGCAAGAGCTCGCTCGCCGAAGCGCGTGAACGCATCCATGCGATCGAAGCGCAGCCTGGAGCGGCTGCCAGCGTGGCGGACGGGCTCGGCGCCGTCGACACGGTTGTCGCCGACCTCGGCGAGAAGCTCAGCGCGCCGACGAATCTCTCGGTGCTGGCCGTCGACAAGGCCGTGCGCGACGCGGCCACCCAATGCAACAACGATGCCGCATCGTTCGGTGTCGAGTTGGCGGCTGACCCGGCTATCTACAAGATCGCCCAAGGGGCAGTGGCCGTGGCGAAGGATGCCGAAGAGCGCCAGCTGGCGAAGATCTACCTGGAAAGCGGGAGGCGCGCCGGCGCAGGCCTCGATGACGCCACGCGCGCCAAGGTCACGAAGCTGCTCGATGAACTCAACAACCTGCAGATCGCCTACAGCCAGGCGCTCGGCGAAGACAAGACCCGCATCGCGTTGAGCAACGCCGAACTCGCGCCGTTGCCGCCCGCACTCGCGGGCTCGATCACGCACGATGCCGACGGCGCGCACATCAGGGTGAACGAGAGCAGCATCGGCCCGTTCATGGAGAGCGAGACTTCGGCCGAGGCGCGCAAGCGCTTTTCGACGGCCTACCGGCAGCGCGGCGGACAGGCGAACGTCAAGCGCCTCGCCGATGCCGTGGCGATTCGCCAGCAGCTGGCGCCGCTGCTCGGGTTCAAGTCGTGGGCCGCCTACCAGCTTGACGTCAAGATGGCCAAGACGCCGGAGCGCGCGCTGGGTCTCATCGAGAAAGTCGGCCACTCATTGCTGCCGAAGGCCCGCGCGGAAATCAAGGTGCTCGCCGAGCTGAAGCGCGCGACCGGCGATCGCACGCCGTTCCATAGCTGGGACTACGGATTCTACGAGCGCCGGCTCGAGAAGACGCGCTTTGCCGTCGATTCCGAACTGGTGCGCCAGTATTTCCCGGTCGACAAGGTGCTGCCCGCCGTGCTCGACATCTACTCGAAGCTGCTCGGCGTGAAGTTCGAACCCATATCGCCCGCGGTATCGTGGGCGCCCGGCGTGCTCGAGTACGCAATCTACGACGCGGCCGACGGGCATGCGATCGGCTGGTTCTTCCTCGATCTCTATCCGCGCGAAGGCAAATTCGGTCACTTCGCCGCATTTCCGCTGCGTTCGGGCCGCGTGATGAGCGATGGCAGCTACCGCGCGCCGGTGTCGGCGATCATCGGCAACTGGCCGCGACCCGAGGAAGGCAAGCCGACTCTCCTCAGCCATGACGAAGTCGTCGTGTTCTTCCACGAGTTTGGCCACGTCATGCACGAGACGCTTTCACACACGCGTTACGCCTCGCTCTACGGCGTCGCCGTGCGCGGCGACTTTGGCGAAGCGCCATCGCAGATGCTGGAGAACTGGATGTGGCAGCCGGCCGTGCTGAAGCAGATCTCCAGCCACGCCGGAACCGGCGAGCCGCTGCCCGACGATCTGATCGCAAAGCTGGTCGCGGCGCGCCACGTGACCGACGGCATCACGTGGAGCACGCAGGCTTTCTATTCGGTGTATGACCTGCAGCTGCACAGCCTGCCGGGCAAGGTCGACCCGACCGCGTTGTGGTTCAAGCTGAAGGCCGAACTCACGCCGTTCCATGAAATTCCCGGCACCTATCCCGAGGCGGCCTTCGGGCACCTGATGGGCGGATACGATGCGGGCTACTACGGCTACCTGTGGTCGAAAGTGTATGCGCAGGACATGTTCAGCGAATTCCAGAAGGCGGGCCTCGACAATCCCGCGATCGGAACGCGCTACCGGCAGGACATCCTCGTTCCCGGTGGTTCCGAAGAACCGGACATGCTGCTGCAGCGATTCCTCGGACGCGAAGTCAGCTACGAGCCTTTCTACGAGGACATCGGCCTCAAGGGGCACTGAGCCGCCAGCGTGCGGCAGGGCACGAACCTGCCGCGCGCATAACGAGACTTGCATCGCAACCCGCGCCGGGCCGCCTTGCCCGGCGTTGGGCTGCATCGCACTCTGTAACGTGGCGTAGGCATTACGTGACGTAGGCAGCGGCAGTTTGGCGGCGCACACAGGAAAGCAAGCATCCGGTGGACCACCGGTCTGGATCGACAGGCTCTGCATTGGGCTTGTCGTCTATGTGGTCGTCTGCGCGACATGGATGATCACCGGGCTCGGCGGTGAACAAGTGCGGCACTACGTGGGATTGCTGGGCGACACGCCGGCGAGCGTCGTCGCGCTGATCGTGACGATTGCCGCGACGCGCCGCATGCCGGCCGGCACGACCCGCAAGGCCTGGACTTGCCTGTCGGCAGCGCTGGCGCTGTACCTGTGCGGCACGACGATTGGCGTCGTATCGTGGCTCAATGGGCGCGATCCATTCCCGGGTTACGCCGACTTCTTCTACCTCGCCTTCTTCCCGATGTTCATGCTCGCGGTCGGACTCATGATCCGCGCCGCGTCGGTGAAGATTCGCTGGACGCACTTCCTGCTCGACACCACCGTGTTGGTGACCGGCTTCGGCGCATTCTTCTGGTTCCTGATCATCCGGCCGGCCGCGAGCAGCACCGAGATCGATATCCTCAAGTACACGCTCAGCCAGGTCTACATTGCGCTCAATTGCGTGCTCGTGCTCGCGCTCGGCGTGCTGCTGCTGGCGGGCGCCGGCAACCGCAGCCCGCGCAGCGTGCCGCTGCTGCTCACGCTTGGCTTCACGACGATGCTGCTGGGCGATGTCATGTGGTCGGTTGCGAAAATCACCGGGCATTACCTGTCGGGCGACCTGCAGGACGTGCTGTACGTGGCTTGCTACGTGCCGATGGCCGCGGCCGGCCGCGAACAAATGCGCGCGCGTTCGGACAACAGCGGCTCGGGCGTGTCGCAGGGCTTCGCGCAGGCGCTCCCCTACGCCGCGATGTTGACGGCGCTGGGCGTGCTGGCGTCGCTGACGCACGGCAACCTGCGCAATCCCGCCACGGTCATGACGCTGGTGGTATTCGCCCTCGCTTTGCTGGTCATGGTGCGGCAGTCGCTCGCGATGCGCGAGGAAGCGCTGACGCGCGAGCGCCGCGCCGCGCGGCTCGTCGAAGAACGCTACGCTTCGCTGATCGCGAACGCCTCGGACGTGATCCTCACCGTTGCTGCCGACGGCACGCTGATGTTCGCCTCGCCCGCCTGCGAGCGCACGCTCGGGCTCCGCCCCGATGAGGTGGCCGGCAAGAACCTGCTGGCCGTCTGGTCAGGCGAAGACGCGGATCGGCTGCGCGCCTTCCTCGGCGAAGTGGCCGCCACCGCTGGCGAACCGGTCGGGCCGGTCGAGATGCGCATCGAGCGCGGACGCGAACGCTACGTGCTCGAGATCGTCGGCAGCAACCTGACCAATGATCCGGCCGTGCAGGGCCTGGCGCTGAACCTGCGCGACATCACCGAGCGCAAGGCGCTCGAGGAGCAACTGCGCCAGCTCGCCTTCCACGACTCCTTGACGCTGCTCGCCAACCGGAGCCTGTTCCGCGATCGCCTGCAGCATTCGCTGACGCTGGCGCAGCGCGGCAACGACCAGATGGCGGTGATGTTCGTCGACCTCGACAATTTCAAGAGCGTCAACGATTCGCTCGGCCACGACGTCGGCGACCGGCTGCTGCAGGCGGTCGCGCAGCGCCTGGTGAAATCGACGCGCTTTTCCGACACGGTGGCGCGCCTGGGCGGCGATGAATTCGCGATCCTGCTCGAAGGCATCTCCACGATCGGGGAGGTGGAACTGCTGGCGGCGGCGCTGATCGAGCACCTCGACCAGCCCTTCAACCTCGGCGGCACCGAGGTGCGCGTGTCCGCGAGCATCGGCATCGCATTCTCGACCTTCGAAACCAGCGCGGAGGCGCTGCTCGGCAAGGCGGACATCGCGATGTACCACGCGAAGGCCGCCGGCAAGAACCGCTTCGTGGCGTTCCAGCCGCCGATGCAGGAGCTGCTGCAGGAGCGCACGCGATTGGTATCCGACATCGCACGCGCCGTCGCCAACGAGGAATTCTTCGTCGAATACCAACCGATCGTCGACCTGGGCACGCGCAGCCTGCTCGGCGTCGAGGCGCTGGTTCGCTGGCGCCACCCGGAACTGGGCGTGCTGATGCCCGATCGCTTCATCCAGATCGCCGAGGAATGCGGCCAGATCGTCAAGCTCGGTCGTTGGGTGCTGGCGCAGGCCTGCCGCGAGATCCATGCATGGCGCCGCGCGATCGCCGGCGGATCGGGACTGCGCGTCGCCGTCAATATTTCCGCGCGTCACCTCGAGCACGGCGATCTCGTGCAGGACGTCGCGCTGGTGCTGGGCGAGTCGGGACTGGAACCCGACAATCTCGTCATCGAGCTGACCGAGAGCACGATCATGCACAACACCGAGGCGAACCTGGCCCGCCTGCTGGAGCTGAAATCGCTCGGCGTGCGGCTTGCGATCGACGATTTCGGCACCGGCTATTCCTCGCTCTCGTACCTGCATCGCTTCCCGATCGACATCCTCAAGATCGATCGCTCGTTCGTCGGCCGGCTGACCAGTTCCTCCAACGGTCCGGAACTGGCGCGCGCCGTGATCACGCTCGGCGAAACGCTCGGCCTCGACACGGTCGCCGAAGGCATCGAACTCGAACCGCAGGTCGACGCGCTGCTGAAGCTCGGTTGCGTTGCCGGACAGGGGTTCCTGTTCGCGAAGCCCGACTCGCTCGATGCGCTCTCAAGCAGCCCCTTCGTCGCGCGCCGCAACGAGTTGTGGAGTGCGCAGGCAAAGGACAAGGACCTCTCGCCCTCAGGCCGCTACGCGGCGCTCAAGGACGCTGCCGGCGCGGCCTAGCGGGCGGCTATTTCGGCTTGCGCGCGCGCAGGTGCGTCGGGCAGTGTTCACCGCTGTCGAGCATTGGAATCATGCGCGTCCAGATGCCGATGTTGTCATCGACGAAGGGCTGGCCGACGACGCGCGCCGCCGCCGCACCGACCGGGCCGCGCAGGCGCTCGAGTTCCGCGCGCGCCACGTCGCGATACCAGGCGTTTCGGCTGGTAATCGTGACGTCCGCGAAACCTGCTGCGCGCAGCGCATCCCGGTAGCGCTTCGGTGATGCCATGCCGAAATCGAGTCCTTCGGAAGCAATGTAGTCCGCCATGGCCGGCGACGGCGGGCCGTCGTGCCCGATCAGCCAGTCGGACGCGATGAATCGCCCGCCGGGCTTCAGCACGCGAAAGACCTCGAGCATCAGCGCGTGCTTGTCCGGGATGTGCACGATGCTGTCTTTCGAGAACACGACATCGAACGTGCCGGGCGGAAACGGCAACGGGCCGGGACTGACTTTCGCGACGACAATGCGCGCAGCGAGCGCTTCGCGTGCGATCAGCGCACGCGCGCATTGGAGCACCGTGTCTTCGACGTCGATGCCGGTCACGAAGGCCGCTCGATGGTTGCGGACCAGCGCGATGTCGATGCCGCCGGCGCCGCAGCCGATGTCGAGGATCGACGCGCCCGCGAGATCCGCGTCCGCGACCAGGCGGGACACCTCTTCGGCCCCGCCCGGCGAGAGGAAACCCTCGCCCCAGACCGCCTGCAGCATGTCGATCATCCGCGGGTGGTAGTGCTCGCCCTGCTGCGTGTCCATGTCGCTTCCTCGGGTACTGCGGTCTATGATCAGGCGTGCATTACATAATGTCACAGGATGGGAATCCCGCGCCCGGCGTGCAAAACGAAGAACCACGCCCGGTACAGGCGGCCGCCTGCTTGGTTAAGCTGGCATAACATGCGCTCATTCAAACCCTCCATCGGGCTGACGCTGGTCTTTGCCTTCCTCGGCGTGTCCATCGCGCTCGCCTTCGGCATGCGGCTCGCGCACCAGAGCACCGAAGATACCGCGAAGCTGATCGGAACCGTCGAGCGGCAGTATGAGCCGACGCTGCGCAAGGCGCGCGACCTCGAGGCGGCGCTGACGGCCTATGAGCGCGAGGTGGCCGACCACACGCGCGGCAGTTCGACCGATCCCACCGCGGTCATCACGCTCGCCGGGTCCCGGCTGTTGTGGACCTACGACGACTACGTGCGCGTCGCGCCCGGCATGTCGCGCGCCCCCGGCGCCGACCTGCGCCCGCGGCTCGAGACATTGCGCACGCGTGGGCTCGCAATGGCCGACCTGTACCGGCAGCGAGAATCGCAGAGCCGCTCGGCGTTGGCCGCGCTGGACTCGCTCGCGAGCCGCGCTTCGCTCGCGGCCCGCGGCTTCGACGCGGGCGACCAGGTGTACATCCGCAAATCGCTGTCCGAGCTCTCGCGTGCGGCGGCGGCGCTGCGAGCGAGCGCGTTGATGCTGTTCGCCGCGCCCTCCGATGCAACGGCGCAGGCCGAATCGGCCAGCGAAACGGCAGTCATGAACCTGTTCCGAGCGCATGCGCAGGAATTTGCGCAATCGCCCGGCGCGGCATGGCTGGAGCTGATGCGCGACGATTTCAGCACGGCATCGCGCGGCCGCAGCCGCTTCCTGTCGCTGGAACAGGCGATCGACGTGGCGCTGGCCGACTTCGAACAGTCATCGCACGAACTCGACGCGCTGATCGACAGCGACCTGCAGCAACCCGCCTGGCAGGCGCTGACCGTCGCCGCGGGCGGCGCGCGCGTCGCCGCCGAGCGCACCGAACGCAACCTGACGCGCGTGACCGTCGGCGTGCTCACCGTCGTGCTGCTGATTGCGCTCGTGGCGCTGGTCGGCATTGCATCGCCGGTGCGCAAGCTGCTGGACGGCACGCGGCGCCTGGCGCGCGGCTCGCTCGATGCGCGCGTGCCGCGCGGCGGCATGCGCGAACTCGATGAACTCGCGGCGGCGTTCAACGACATGGCGGAGGCGCTGCACACTTCGCAACAATCGCTGCGCGAGCACCAATCGGTACTCGAGGAGCGCATCGCACAGCGCACCGAGGACCTGCGTCACCTCGCACACCATGATCCGCTGACGGAACTGCCCAACCGCCGGGACCTGCACAAGCGGCTCGAGCTGACCATCGAACGCGCGCGCGCACAGTCGCTGACCTGCGCCGTGCTGTACCTGGACATCGACAACTTCAAGACGATCAATGACACGCTCGGCCACCAGTTCGGCGATCGCGTGCTGCGGGCGATCGCGGCGCGCCTGCAGGATGCGGCCGGCCGCGTCGGCTTCCTGTGCCGCCTCGGTGGCGATGAATTCACGCTGGTGATCCCATCGGTGCGCCGCCCCGAGGCGGTCGAGCAATTCATGGCGCACGTCCTGCGCGAATTCGCGGCGCCGCTGCGCGTCGACGAGCGCGACCTTGTCGTCAGCCTGAGCGCCGGCATCGCGCTGTATCCGCAGCACGGCGACTCGGTCGAATCGCTGCTGCGCGCGGCCGACTCGGCGCTGCACGACGCCAAGGCCAAGGGGCGCAGCGGCTTCCAGGTCTATCGCGCCGAATTGCTGGCCGGCGCCTCGCATCGCTTCCACACCGAACAGGCGCTGCGGCGCGCGCTCGCCGACGGCGACTTCCGCCTGCACTACCAACCGGAAGTGTCGCTGGTGTCGGGCCGCACGACCGCGGTCGAAGCGCTGTTGCGCTGGCAGCGTTCGGATGGCCAGCTCACGCCGGCGGGCGAATTCATCGATATTGCCGAGCAATCGGGCCTGCTGCTCGAGCTCAGCGACTGGCTGCTGCGCACGGCGGTCGAAGCGGCGCGCACGCTGCGCGCCGGCGCCTGGCCCACGGCGCGCGTCGCCGTGAACGTGTCCGCGCAGCAATTCATGGCCGGGCGCTTCGTCGACTCGGTCGACAAGGCGCTGCGCATCGCGCAGATGGATGCTTCCTGCCTGGAGATCGAGCTGACGGAATCGGCGCTGCAAACCGGGCGGCGCGCCACCGAGGCGCTGCATGACCTGCGCGCCCTGGGCGTGTCGGTCGCGCTCGATGACTTCGGCACGGGCTACTCCACGTTGAAATCGATCGAAGAGTTGCCGCTGACGCGCGTCAAGCTCGATCGAAGCCTGGTGCGGAACATCGAGGACAATGCGAATGCCGCTTCGTTCGCGCATTCCTGCGTGCAGCTGTGCATGAGCCGCGGTCTCAGCGTCACCGTCGAAGGCATCGAGCGCGCGGGACAGCTGGATGCGCTCGCCAATTGGGGCGATATCCAGGTGCAGGGCTTCCTGCTGGCGCGGCCGGCGGCGCTGGAGGACATCGCGGCCTACGCAGCCGACACGCCCGCACGACTGGCCGCCGTGTGGCCGGCCGCCGCCTCGCGGGTGCGCGAAGACAAGCACGGGGAGAGTTCGCCGGTCACGTTCCTGCGACCGCGGCCACGCTGAGCCGCCCTACGGGGAAACGGGGGGATTCGATGCAGCAGCGGTCATTCGGCACGACCCAACGCGCGGTCGCGGTCATGGGCCAGGGTACGTGGCAGATCGAGAAGGACCGCAAGGCCGACGCCATCGCGGCGCTGCGCGCCGGACTCGACCTGGGCCTGACGCACATCGACACGGCCGAGATGTACGGCGATGGCGCTTCCGAACGCCTCGTCGCCGAAGCAATCAGCGGCCGGCGCGACGACGTGTTCCTCGTTTCCAAGGTGCTGCCATCCAACGCGTCGGCGCGCCGCACGATCAGCGCCTGCGAACAGAGCCTGCGCAACCTGGGGACCGACCGGCTGGATTGCTACCTGTTGCACTGGCGCGGCCGCTATCCACTTGCCGAGACGGTCGCCGCGTTCGGATCACTGCAACGCGACGGCAAGATCCTGTCGTGGGGCGTCAGCAATTTCGATGTCGACGATCTCGAGGAAGTCACGGCGATCGGCGGGCCGCCAGCCTGCAACCAGGTCTTGTATCACCTCGGCGAGCGCGCCATTGAACACGCGGTGCTGCCATGGTGCGAGTCGCACGGCGTCGCGCTGGTCGCCTATACCCCGCTGGGAAAATCCGCCGCGATGTACGACGGCACCAGCGCGGGCAGCCGCGCGCTGCAGCAGATCGCAGCACGCCACGGAGCCACGCCGCGACAGGTTGCGTTGCGCTTCCTGCTGCGCCATCCCGGTGTATTCGTCATCCCGAAGGCGGCGAGCATCGCGCACGTGCGCGAGAACGCCGCCGCGGCCGACGTGGCCCTGACGGATGCGGATTGCGCCGCCATCGACGCGGCCTTCGGGCGTGGCGCCGAGCCGCACAGCCTGCCGATGGGCTGACTAGTTTCCGAGTTCCCTGCGGAGCTGTTCGATTTCCGACAACGCTTCCTGGAGCGTTTCGGTGCTGCGCAGCGCGAGCGCGTCGGCCGCGGCCACTTTCGCAAATCCGCCGAGCAGGGCGTGCAGCAGTTCCACCAGGTCCTCGATTTCGTGGGTGCCTTCGATCGGAGGCATGGCCAGCGTCTTGACGCGGGCAGCGGCGCACGAAGTGGCGAGGCGGTTGATCGTTTCGGGCGGCAGCACCATCGACAGGGCGTCGCCCTGCCGCATCCGTCCCACGCTGAAGTAGTCGTATTGCCCCGTGAGGCTCAATGCAGCGCTGGAATCACTCACGTTGCCCACCTCGTCGCCCGCGATGACCGGATTGACGATAGTCAGGCTTGTCCGTAGTGTCAAACGACATGCATTCACGGTTTTCCAGGGCCATCGTGCGGCCTCCCGGCCGCTCGTATGCGAACGGGTTGACGAGCTCGGGCCACCTCGGCAGGCCCGATCTCTCGCGCACGCTCGACCAGCACGCGCAATACTGCGCCGCGCTGCGCGATTGCGGCGTGCACGTGACGGCGCTCCCGCCGGACGAACGATTCCCGGACAGCACCTTCGTCGAAGACACCGCGGTCATCGCGGAACGCGTCGCGATTGTCACGCGGCCCGGGGCTTCCTCGCGGGCCGGCGAAGTGTCCTCGATTGCCGACGCACTGGCCTCGATGTGCCCGACGCTCGAGCGCATCGACCCTCCGGGCACGCTCGATGGCGGCGACATCTGCCAGGTCGGCGAACACTTCTTCATCGGCCTCTCGGCGCGCACGAATGCGGAAGGCGCGCGCCAGCTTGCCGCGAAACTGGTTGCCCACGGCTATTCATGCTCGACGATCGACATCCGCTCGAATGCGTCGCTGCTGCACCTGAAGACCGGCATCGCCTGGCTGGGCGATCGCCTCTGCATCGCCGTGGGCGGATTTCCGCGACCGCCTGAAATGGCGCACTTCGAGATCATCGAAGTCGACGCCGTCGATGCCTACGCGGCCAATTGCGTGCGCGTGAACGATGCGGTGCTGGTGGCCGCGGGATTCCCGGCCGTCAGCAAGCGCCTGCGCTCGGCGGGTCTTGCGCTATGCGAACTGGACATGTCGGAGTTCAGGAAGATGGACGGTGGCCTGAGCTGCCTGTCGCTGCGTCTACGATGAGGAGCATTGCCATGCGATTGCGTCGCCGCCTGCTGGTTTCCGCGCTGCCGCTGCTCGCAACGCTCGCCTCGTCGACATCAGTTGCGGAAACGCTGCTGCGCGTTGACGCGAGCGAAAGCGTCGCTGCGCCCACCACGGGCTACCTGCACCTGGGCACGACCACGTCGGCCGATGGCCACCGCATCGGCGTCAACAATCGCTACCTGCTGCGCGACGGACACCCCTGGCTGCCGGTGATGGGTGAATTCCACTATTCGCGCGTGCCCTCGCAGTACTGGGACGAGGAACTGGCGAAGGTGAAGGCGGCCGGCGTCGACATCGTGTCGATCTACGTGATCTGGCAGCACCACGAGGAACGCGACGGACAATTCGACTGGCGCGGCGATCGGAACCTGCGCCAATTCGTCGAACTGTGCGCCCGGCACAAACTGTACGTCTTCCTGCGCCCAGGGCCGTGGGTGCACGCGGAAGTGCGTTTCGGCGGCATTCCGGACTGGATCGTGGCCGCGATGCCGACGCGCAGCAGCGATCCGACCTACCTCTCGTACGTGGGGCGTTTCTACGAACAGATCGGCGCGCAGGTGAAGGGCCAATTGTGGAAGGACGGCGGGCCCATCATCGGCATCCAGATCGAGAACGAATACAACCGCAACGGGCCGCACGAGGGCCGCGCGCACATCGCCGATCTCAAGCAGCTCGCGCTGAAGGCCGGCTTCGACGTGCCGCTCTACACCGTGACGGCCTGGGACAACACGATCTATCCGTCCCGCGACGTGACGCCGGTGTTCGGCAGCTATCCGGATGCGCCATGGGCCGTCTCGCCGGCCAAGTCGCCGCCGAATGAAGCCTACGCGTTCCGTTTCCAGAGCCGAGTGACCGGGGACGTGAGCCCGGCGTCGCTGGCCGCAACGGCCGCGGGCGACGCCGACGGCGACCGCGCCAACACGCCCTTCCTCAGCGCCGAATACGCCGCCGGATTGCCGAGCATGTACCGACGGCGCACCGTCGTGACGCCGGATGACATCGCCAGCCTGCTCACCATACAGATTGGGTCCGGCGTCAACCTGTACGGCTACTACATGTTCCACGGCGGCCGAAATCCTGCGGGACTGCCGACGCGGGAGGAAAGCACCGGCATCGGCGGATACAACGACCTCCCGGCCATGGGCTACGACTTCCAGGCCCCGATCGGCGAGTACGGCCAGATGCACGATGTGCTGGGCCACCTGCGGCCGATGCACTATTTCCTCGCGAGCTTCGGCCCTGGGCTCGCGCCGATGGTCACGCGTGCGCCCGACATCGTGCCGAAAGGCGTCGATGATTTCAGCACGCCGCGATTCTCCGTGCGCAGCCTCGGCGACAGCGGCTTCCTGTTCTTCAGCAACCACGTGCGGCTGTACCCGATGCCGGTGCGACGCGCCGTGCGTTTTTCGGTGCGGCTGCAGCACGAGACGATCGAGCTGCCACGGCAACCCATCGACATCCCATCCGACCGCTACTTCACGTGGCCGCTCAACATGGATCTCGACGGCGCGCGCCTGGTGTACGCAACCGCCCAGCCGATCACGCACATCGGGACCGATGCCGGGGAACTCTATGTGTTCCGCGCCGTCGACGGCGTGCCGGTGGAACTGGCGTTCGATGGCAAGACAGTGGCCTCGCTGCGGCTTGGGCCCAGCGCCCGCCAGCAATCCGCGCCCGGCGGACGCATTGTCATTTCCGGGGTTCGTCCCGGCACGCAGGCAGTGCTCGGCCTGCGCACGCACAGCGGCAAAGCGGTGCGCGTGCTGGTGCTCAGCGAAGCGCAGGCCGAACAACTGTGGCTGTTGCCGCTGCACGGACAAACGCGATTGCTGCTGACGAACGCGCAACTGTTCGTCGAGGGCGAGACCTTGCAGCTGCGCTCGCGCGGCGATCCACATTTCAGGCTGGCGGTGTTTCCAGCCTTGCCCGCCGGCGTCAACGCGAGCCTGCCGCTGCGCGCACGCGCATCGGATGGGCTGTTCGAAGTGCTCGAAGCGCTGGCGCCAGCATCGCCGCCGGCCACGGTGGCCGTGACCCGGCTGCGCGAGGCGCAGACGATGCCGCCCGTCGCCATCGGCGGCCCGGCGCAGGGTGCGCTGCAGCCCTACCCCGAGGCGTTCGGAAGATCCGCCGCGTGGAACTTGTCCGTGCCGGCAACCGCGCTGCAGGGCGTGGGCGATGCCTACCTGAGGATTCGCTACGTCGGCGATGTCGTGCGATTGTTCTCGGGCACGGAGCTGATCGACGATGCGTATTACAACGGGCTGGACTGGGAGATCGGCCTGAAGCGCTACGCCGCGCTGCTCGATCGCCCGTTCACGTTGACGCTGCTCCCGCTGCGCCAGGATGCGCCCATTTACCTCGAGCCCGACGCGGTGCCGAAGATGGCCCTGGGATCACAGGTGGCGCAGCTCGCCAGCGTCGAACTCGTCCCGGAATACGCGCTGCAGTTGCACTAGTCCAGCCAGATCGATTGCACGTCGACGCCCGCGGCATCGATGCCGGCCGCGCCGTCGTGGTTCCTTTCGATGTCCAGCTCGAGGCGCTCGACATTGGCGACATGCACGTGATCGAGCGCTCCGCCGCGGTTCGCCGGCGTCGGACGCCAGTAGTTCCAGAGCCCGGGATACGGGCTTGGAATCAGGATGCTGCGGCCGGCGCGCAGTTCATCGAGCGCCACCGCCTGTTCGGTCCATTGCGCGCTGGCCGGCACGTCGATGTTCCAGCTCGAGCCATCCTTCTCGACCAGCTTGACCGTGACGAGGCCGCGCGAGCCCCCGGCCGCGCGCAGGCGGATGTGCAGCCGTCCCGCCATCGAAGCGGTGTGCGTCCGGGCAGCGATGCGGTCGCCGATATACGAAGCGGCAGCGTATCGATCGGGCGTGCCGGCGCCCAGGTCCGGCAGTTGCAGGCGCAGCGCCGCCTGGTCGCTCGGCTCGCCCGGCACGATCGAGAAGAACGCCGTGCGGTATTGCTCGCCTGGTCGCACGAAGGACAACCGCGCGGCATCGGCTGCAGGGTCGAACAGCCGCAATGCGGCATGCGTCGGCGTGATCCGAAAACTCCAGTACGAATCACTGCGGAACGGCCACGCGCCCGGCTGCCCCGGCACCGCACCCGGAAAAGTCTGCCGGCGCGCGCCCGTCACGCTCGTCACCGCATATTCATACAGGCCCTCGGCCGAGTGCGCCGCGTCGAGTGTCGCCGCATAGTCATTGCCGCCCGTGCGCTCCATGCTGATCGGTGCGCCGAAGTCGCGCGTGCCGAGCGGCCGCAGCCAGAGCAGGACGGCATCCGGGAGCGTGTCGTTCGCGACACGAACGCGGACGCGGACCGCATCGCCGGCGCTGAATTCAGGCGGCGTCAGCGTCTGCACATCGTCCGCAAGGCTGCGCGGCTCGTTGACGGCGTATTCATCGAACCCGACGCGATCGATGAAGGCCGGCAACGACGCGGCATCGACCTCCGCCGCCGCGCTCAACAACCACACGCCGGGCGCAGCCGTGAAGCGGCCGGACTGCGCGCGTTGCGCGGCCCGGTCGTGCTGTTGCCACAGTCGAATCGGCCGCGCGGTAAACGATACGCCGAGGTCGGGCAGCCGCACGTCCATCGGCCATGCTCGATCGAGCAGCCGTGACACGATCTTTCCAGGCTGTGGTTGCTCGAACGGATCTCGCACGAGGACTTCATCCGGATAGATTTCCAGGCGCCACACGCCATCGCGCACTTTGTCGAGGAAATAGGCGCCCGTACCTTCGTATGTCACGAGCGGCGAGGAGCCCAGGCCCACGATGCGCGCCAGCCGCGCGGTGGAGCGCGGCTGGGTTTTCGTCGGCCCCGCATTCATGTAGGCATCGGCAGCGTTCAGTTCGCTTAGGTCCTCTTCGTAGCTGACGCGGAAGTCGCCGAACTGCTGGTCGTCCGGATATCGCCCGTACGCCTGTCGCGACGGCAGCCGCCGCATCGCTTCGGCCGCAATGATGGCGCTGACAGCCTTGCGCGGCGTGTGCACCAGGTTCAGGTAGTGCGTCTGCCACCCAAGGTTGAACGGCGCTGTCTGCAACGAGTCGTAGGCAAACATCGTCGCGAACTGCGCGCCGACCGAGCGATACGTGCGCGCCATGGCCGGATACAGGTAGCCCGACAGCAGGTCCGCCTGGTCGAATTCGTAGACGATGCGCGGGAGTCGCGCGAGATCGGGCCGCAGCATGTCGGGATAGGCATCGACTGCCGGCAGGAAATTGCCCTGCAGCGCGTGGCCCGCGACGAGGCCCGACGGATACCACCCGAAGCTGACGCCATCGGCGCGCGAACGGCGGATCGCTTCCGCGATGCCGAAATCCTGCGAGAGGTTGTAGAAGGTCAGCTGCCGGCTGCCGCTGCTGCGCACCGCGTCGACGAGCGTGTTGATGTAGGCGACCGAACCCGGAAGATCCTCGGTGTGATGCACTGGTTCGTTGATGACTTCGACGAACAGGATCGCGGGCTCGTCCTTCAATGCAACGCCCGTGTACGGATTGACATGCCGCAACAGCTGGCCGATGTACCGCGCCTGCGCCTTGATCGATTCCGTGTCGACGCCCATCTGCTCGCGGCTGTAGTACTTCGAGAAGCCGACCTGGTCGGACGGCTGCCCGAGCTGGTCGGCGAAACGCGGATCGTAGGTATGGATCGGCGTGAGCAGCATGTAGATGCCGCGCTTGCGAGCCGCCGCGACCAGGTAGTCGAGCAGGTCGACATGCTCGTTGACGACGAGGTTGCCCTGCCGGTCGGAATTCTCCCAATCACCCCAGGAACACAGTCGCAACGCGGTCCATCCCATGCGCGCAAAATGCGCCATGTCTTCGTCGATCATCTTCTTGCGATCGCCGCCGACGAGGCCGGTCATCCGGTAGTCGGATCCCGACATCAGGCAATAGTTGGCGCCGAACAGCGCGACTTCCTTGCCATCATCGCGCCACCGAATCGTGCCTTCGCGATCGACGTAGATCTTCCGGTCGGCAACGTCATGGCCAGCCGATGCAATCGGTCGTGCCGGCGCGCCCGGTCCGGCGGAGGCCGTAGCCAGCGCGGCCATGCACAGCGCACGCAGCAGCCGCGATTTGTGCGGCAACCACTTCATGGCATGGCTTGCCCGCCGTTGACGTGAAGCACCTGGCCCGTGACGTAGCCGCTGAGTTCGCGCGAGGCGAGAAACAGGAACGCGCCCACGCAATCGGCCGGCGCGCCGATGCCGCTGCTGGCGCCGGTGACGAGCACGCATTGTCCCCGCAGGTCTTCGATGTGCAACATGCCAGCAGCGCCTTATCGTATTATTAATATGATAATATGAGCCGCACTCGACCGACTGATATTTGTCCACCATAGGATATCCCCCTTGGATTCCAAACCGAAGAACCGCCCCGCGCTGCGCAGCACGCGCAGCTACGGCAATCCCGGGCGCGACGGGTTCATCCACCGCAGCTGGATGAAGAGCCAGGGCCTGCCCGACGATGCCTTCGATGGACGCCCGGTCATCGGCATCTGCAACACCTGGTCCGAACTGACGCCCTGCAATGCCGGCCTGCGTGACGTGGCCGAACACGTGAAGCGCGGCGTGTGGGAAGCCGGCGGCCTGCCGCTCGAATTCCCCGCGATGTCGCTCGGCGAAACGCAGATGCGGCCGACCGCGATGTTGTTCCGCAACCTGCTGGCGATGGAAGTCGAGGAATCGATCCGCGGCAATCCGATCGACGGGGTCGTGCTGCTCGGCGGCTGCGACAAGACCACGCCGGGACAATTGCTGGGCGCGGCCAGCGTCGACCTGCCGACGCTGGTCATCTCGAGCGGCCCGATGCTCAACGGCAAGTTCCGCGGCCGCGACATCGGTTCGGGCACCGATGTGTGGCGCTTCAGCGAAGCGGTGCGCGCCGGCACGATGTCGAGCGCCGATTTCATGGCGGCGGAATCCGGCATGTCGCGCTCGCCCGGCACCTGCATGACGATGGGGAGCGCTTCGACGATAGCGAGCCTCGCGGAAGCAATGGGCATTGCCCTGCCCTACAACGCCACCACGCCCGCCGTCGATGCGCGGCGACGATTGATCGCGCACGAGAGCGGCCGGCTGATCGTGCGCATGGTCAACGACGACCTGCGGCTCTCGAGGCTGCTGACGCGCGCCGCATTCGACAACGCCGTGCGCACGCTCGCCGCGATCGGCGGATCGACAAACGCCGTGCTGCACCTGTTGGCGCTGGCGGGCCGCGTCGGCGTACCGCTGTCGCTCGCGGACTTTGATCGGCTGTCGGCCGGCGTGCCGCTGCTCGTCGACCTGCAGCCATCCGGAAAGTACCTGATGGAAGACCTGCACTATGCGGGCGGCCTGCCTGCGGTGATCAAGGAGCTCGGCCCGCTGCTCGATACGAGCGCGCCGACGCTGACCGGCAAGACGCTCGGCGAAGCCTGCGCCACCGCCGAATGCTTCAATCGCGACGTCATCCGCACGCTCGAGGCGCCGGTCAAGCCGGCTTCGGGCATCTGGGTGCTCGCCGGCAACCTGTGCCCGGGCGGCGCCGTCATGAAGCCGAGCGCGGCGGACAGCGCGCTGTGCGCGCACCGCGGCCGCGCGGTCGTGTTCGAATCCATTGAAGATCTCCACGCGCGCATCGACGACGAGGCCCTCGACGTCGATGCCAACAGCATCCTGGTGCTCAAGGGCTGCGGCCCGCGCGGGTATCCCGGCATGCCGGAGGTCGGCAACATGCCGCTGCCGCGCAAGCTGCTTGAAAAGGGCATCAAGGACATGGTGCGCATTTCCGATGCACGCATGAGCGGCACCGCATTCGGCACGGTCGTGCTGCACGTCGCGCCCGAAGCCGCGGCCGGCGGACCGTTGGCGATCGTGCGCAATGGCGATGAGATCCTGCTCGACGGACCCAATCGCCGGCTCGAACTGCTCGTCCCAGAGCAGGAGATCGCCGCGCGCCTGGAAGCCTGGCGCAAGAACCAGGGCGCGGCCACTTTCACGCGTGGTTACTACAGGCTTTACGTTGAACACGTGACGCAGGCCGATCGCGGCTGCGATTTCGACTTCCTCGCAGGCGCGAGCGGCAGCACGGTCGAGCGGGAATCCCATTGATTTCGCGGCCTGCCGCCATCGCCGGCGACTGGGGCACGAGCAACCTGCGCCTGTTCCTCGTCGATGACGAAGGCCGGCCGCTTGCCACGAAGCCAGGGCCCGGCGCCGCGAACGTCGACGCGCCATTCCCAGGCGTGCTCTCGGCGCTCGTATCCGACTGGCAACGCGACCACGGCGAGTTGCCGATCGTGCTGTGCGGCATGGTGGGTTCGAGCATCGGGTGGACGCAGGCGCCCTATGTGCCCTGCCCGGCCGATGCGCGGCAGATCGCCGCGCGCTGCGTGGCGCTCGAACAGGGCCGCGTGCGCATCGTGCCGGGCCTGTCATGCACGAATCGCCTCGACGCCCCGGATGTCATGCGCGGTGAAGAAACCCAGGTCATCGGCGCACTGCAGCTCGACGCGGATCTTCGCCGGGGCACGCAGCTCGTGTGCCTGCCCGGCACGCACACCAAGTGGGCCGTGCTCAACGATGGCGTCATCGGCGATTTCCTGACGGCGCCGGCCGGAGAGATCTACGCCTTGCTCGAGCGCCACTCCGTGCTGGTCAACGACCGGCCACGCGGCCAGCCGCCCGCACCGCAGTCCGGGATGGGAGCGGCCGAGCCCGGCGACGGCGCCGCCTTTGCGCGCGCACTGCAAGTCGTGCGCCGCTCGCCGCAGGCCGACCTGCTGCAACGGATCTTCCAGTGCCGCAGCCGTCGATTGAGCAACGACCTCGCGCCGCAGGATGCGAGCGCGTTCATGTCCGGATTGGTCATCGGCAGCGATGCGCATGCCGCGCTGCGCCTGATGGCGCCACGGGCCGACTCGACGGTGCACGTGGTCGGCACGCCGCAGCTGACGCGGCTCTATGCGATGGCCTTGTCGGCCTTCGGCGCAACGCCGCGCGAGATCGACGGTGAGGCGGCCGCGCTGGCGGGGCTCATGCAGGTCCACCGCAGCAGCAGGAATCCAGGAGACGGCACATGAAAGGTGACACGGCGGTCCACGCTCGCATGCTCGTTGCGATCCTTCGCGGCGTCACGCCGGCGACCATCACGCAGGTCGCCCACACGCTCTACTCGTGCGGCATTCGCAGCATCGAGGTGCCACTGAATTCGCCCGAGCCCTTCAACAGCATTGCCACGCTTGCGGCGCTGAAGTTGCCCGATTGCCTCGTCGGCGCCGGCACCGTGCTCAACGCCGCCGACGTCGAGAACACGCACGCGGCGGGCGGACGGCTGATCGTCGCGCCCAACTGCAGGCCGGATGTGATCCGCCATGCGCTGCACCTCGGCATGGTGGTGATGCCCGGCGTGGGGAGCGCGACGGAGGCGTTCCAGGCAATCGATGCCGGCGCGCAGCAACTGAAGCTGTTTCCCGCCGTCACGTACGGACCCGCGCACCTGCGCGCGCTGAAGTCCGTGCTGCCGAAGAGCGTGCGTGTCTATCCGGTCGGCGGCGTGGGCGCGGCCGACATTCCCGCGTGGGTCGAGGCAGGCGCCGACGGCTTCGGATTCGGGTCCGAGATCTACAAGCCGGACTACTCGCTCGCCGACATCGAAGCGCGCGCGCGCAGGCTGGTGCAGGCGCTTGGCGGCGCCAAACCCTGAATGCGCGCGGCCAACGACTTCAAGCTGATCGACGTCATCCCCGCCGGCGACATCGTCGGCGAAGGCGTGCTGTGGGACTGGCGACAGCAGGCCCTGTGGTGGACGGACATCCACCGTAGCCGGCTTTATCGCTACGATTGGTCGACGCGCGAGCGCAAGTTGTTGCCCGCTCCCGAACGCATCGGCTCGTTCGGGTTGGTCGCGGGTTCCTCGCAGTTGATCACGGCCTTCGCCGGCGGCATCGCGATGTACGAGCCTGCTTCGGTGACCGTCACGTGGCTGGCGAGGCCGGAAGTCGGCAACCCAGGAATCCGCTTCAATGACGGACGCGTCGATCGTCGCGGACGATTCTGGTCCGGCACGATGCAGGACCACGGGCCGCGCACGCCGGTCGGCAAGCTCTATTCCTACGACGCCGTGCACGGGCTGCGCTGCCACGTCACCGACGTGCTGATCTCCAATGGACTGTGCATGAGTCCGGATGGCACGAGGCTGTATTTCGCCGATTCGCCGACACGCACGATCAGCGTCTACGATCTGCACGAACCCACTGGAACGCTGGGCGCCCCGCGTGAATTCGCGCGCAGCGACGAGCCGGCCGTGCCGGACGGCGGCACGGTCGATGCCGAAGGTTTTGTCTGGAACGCCCAGTGGGGCGGATCCTGCGTCGTGCGCTACGCGCCGGATGGGCGCGAAGACCTGCGCATCCCGGTGCCCGCCAGCCAGGTCACCTGCGTGTGCTTTGGCGGCCCCGCGCTCGACTTGATGTTCGTCACGTCGGCGCGCGAACACCTGGACGCCGCCGCGTTGCAGCGCGAGCCACATGCCGGCAACGTGTTCATCTTCCAGACTCCGTTCCGGGGTTTGCCCGAGGAAGAGTACCGGCCATGATCCTGCGCGCCCTCGGCCAGAACCTCACGCGCAGCATCGTGCAGGACCTGGGCGTTGCGATCGTCACCGGCACCTATTCCGACCGCAATCCCTTCCCGGTCGAAGCCCAGCTGTGCCGCCAGTACGGCGCCAGCCGTACGGTGCTGCGCGAGGCGGTCAAGATGCTCACCGCAAAAGGACTGCTCGGCGCGCGCGCGCGCCAGGGCACCTGGGTGCAACCCGAATCGCGCTGGAACCTGCTCGACCCGGATATCCTCGGCTGGCTTCTCGAGCGCAAGTACTCGCCCGCGCTGCTCACTGAATTCACCGAGGTGCGGCTTGCCATCGAGCCGCTGGCCGCGGCCCTGGCCGCCACTGCGGCGGGACCGGCCGAAAAGCAGGCGCTGCGCGATGCGATCGAACGCATGCGCGCAGCGGAGCGAGGCGAGGATGATCCGCTCGCATCCGACATCGCCTTCCATGTCGCGGTGCTGAAGGCAAGCCGCAACCGCTTCTACGCACAGCTCTCGGAGCTCACCTCGACCGCGCTGCGCTTCAGCATCCGCATGACCAATCGCTACAAGGGCGTGAAGCTCGGCAGCGTGGCCGATCACAAGCGCGTGGCCGATGCGATCATCGCCGGCCGACCGGCCGCGGCCGGGGAAGCGATGCGCAGGATCATCCAGGAAGTGCTCGACCTGATCGTCCGCAATGACGAGCCGCCGCCATCGCGCCGACGCAAGAGGAGCGTACGATGACGAAGCCGATTTCCATTGCCATCGTCGGGTTGGGGAAGATTGCGCGCGACCAGCACGTGCCCTCGCTGGCCGCCACTGAAGCTTTCAGGCTGGTGGCGACCGCCAGTCCGCACGACACGCTGGACAATGTGCCCGGCTTTCCCGGCATCGGCTCGCTGCTCGCCGCCCGCCCCGATGTCGAGGCCGTCGCGCTGTGCACGACGCCGCAGGTGCGCTTCGGCATTGCCCGGCAGGCGATCGCCCACGGCTGCCATGTGCTGCTCGAGAAGCCGCCCGGCGCCACGCTCGGCGAGGTGCGCGAGCTTGCCGAACTGGCGGACGAGCGCGGCGTGACGCTGCTCGCCTCCTGGCATTCGCGCCATGCGAACGGCGTCGAGCCGGCGCGCGAATGGCTGTCGACGCGTCGCATGAAGTGCATGTCCGTGAGCTGGAAGGAAGACGTGCGCAAATGGCATCCGGGCCAGGCGTGGATCTGGAAAGCCGGCGGACTCGGCGTGTTCGATCCGGGCATCAATGCGCTGTCGATCCTGACGCACATCGTGCCCGGCAACCTGGTCGTGGCAAGCGCGGAGCTTTCCTTTCCGTCGAACTGCGAGTGCCCGATCGCCGCGACGCTCGAGCTTCGCGACATGCGCGGCACACCGATCCACATCGAGCTCGATTTCCGCCAGACCGGCGACGAGAGCTGGGACATCGACGTGGAAACCGACAATGGCCGCCTGAAGCTCTCGAAAGGCGCGCGCGTGATGCACGTCGACAACCAGGCCGTCGCGTTGCCACAGGCCACCGAGTACTCGCGACTCTACGCGCACTTTGCCGAACTCATCTGCGCGAAAACTTCCGATACGGACTGTTCGCCGCTGATGCTGGTGGCCGACGCCTTCCTGACGGGCCGCCGCATCGAGGTCGAGGCCTTCCACGAATGAACCGATTCCGGAATTGACAGGAGCTGCAACGTGAAGCAACTGGCCCGACTTGTCCTTGCACTCAGCGCCGCGTTGCTGGCTGCTTCGGCGGCTTTGGCGGCGCCCGTCGGGTCGCGCCACACGAACTTCAACGATGGATGGCGCTTCCACCTCGGCGATGTGCCCGATGCGCAACAACCCGGGTTCGACGATGCCACATGGCCCGCATTGCGCCTTCCCCATGACTGGGCCATCGACGGGCCGTTCGACGCGAAGCTCAATCCGCACACCGGTGCGCTGCCGGTCTCGGGCATCGGCTGGTATCGCAAGCATTTCACGCTGCCATCGGGCGCGCGGCGTCGCTACGCCAGCGTGGAATTCGACGGCGCGATGGCGAATGCGCGCGTCTGGCTCAATGGCGTGGAACTCGGCGGCCGACCCTACGGCTACATCGGCTTCAACGTCGATCTCACGCCCCACCTGCGCCGCGATGGAAAGCCGAATGTGCTGGTCGTGCGGGTCGCGCCCGAACCCAATGCGTCGCGCTGGTATCCGGGCGCCGGCATCTACCGCAACGTTTGGCTCGACATCACAGGCCCGCTGCACGTGGCGCGTTGGGGCACCTACGTCACGACGCCGCAGGCGAGCACCGACCGCGCGACGGTCGCCGTGCAGACGCAATTGCGCAATCGCCGCGCCGCACCGGCCAACGCCGTCATTCGCGCGACGATCCTCGATGCGAGCGGGCTCCAGGTTGCGCAAGGCACGACGCCGGCCGACGTCGCGGCCGACGGCACGCAGTCGGTGGCTGCCAGGCTCGACGTGGCCCGCCCCGAACTGTGGGACATCGAGCGGCCCTACCTGTATTCGCTGGTGACAGAGGTGATTGAAGCCGGCGCGGTGGTCGATCGCACCGTGACGCCGTTCGGCATCCGCAGCATTGCCTTCGATCGGCAACGGGGATTCCTGCTCAATGGACGCAGCGTGAAACTCCATGGCGTCTGCCTGCACCACGACCTCGGCGCGCTGGGCGCCGCCGTCAACCGCCGCGCCACCGAGCGGCAGCTGCAGATCATGAAAGCCGCGGGCGTCAATGCGATTCGCACGAGCCACAACCCACCGTCTCCCGAATTGCTCGAATTCGCCGATCGATTGGGCCTGCTCGTCATGGACGAAGCCTTCGACATGTGGCGCATCCCGAAGGTCGTCAACGGCTACAGCAAGTACTACGACGAATGGTCGGAGCGGGACGTGCGCGACATGGTGCGGCGCGACCGCAACCACCCGAGCGTCATCCTGTGGAGCATCGGCAACGAGATTCCCGAGCAGGGCAGCGCGGACGGCTGGAAGGAAGCGCGCCGGCTGACCGGGTTCTTCCACGCCGAAGACCCGACGCGGCCGACCACGTCGGCATTCAACAATCCGGACGACGCCATCCGCAACAAGCTCGCGGACGAAGTCGACATACCGGGCTTCAACTATGCGCCGACCCGCTACCAGCGCATTCTCGACGAACATCCGGACTGGATCATCTACGGATCGGAGACGGCGTCCTGCGTCAGCTCGCGCGGTGTCTACCATCTGCCGCTCGACAAATACGAGAAGCACCCTTCGCACCAGATCAGCAGCTACGACATCATCGCGCCGCCGTGGGCCTACTGTCCCGACGTGGAATTCGACGCGCAGCAGCGCAATCCGCGGCTGCTCGGCGAATTCGTGTGGACCGGATTCGACTACATCGGCGAGCCGACGCCCTATTTCGACGAGGCGGCCGACGGCCGCGACTGGCCCGCGCGCAGCAGCTACTTCGGCATGGTCGACCTGGCCGGCTTTCCGAAGGACCGGTATTTCCTGTACCAGAGCGAGTGGCTCGAGACGCCGATGGTGCACGTGCTGCCGCACTGGAACTGGGAAGGCCATGAAGGCCAGCCGATTCCCGTCATGGTCTACTCGAATGCCGATGAAGTGGAGCTGTTCCTGAATGGCCAGTCGCTCGGCGTGCAGAAGACGCATGCGACGCCCGTGGCCTTGCCGGTCGGGCGCGATGTCAGCGACACGCTGGTTTTCCAGAGCAAGTATCGCCTGGTGTGGCAGGTGCCCTACCAGCCCGGCGTGCTGCGCGCCGTCGCGCGCAACCACGGCGCCGAAGTCGCGCGCGACGAGATGTCGACCGCGGGCCCGGCGGCGCGCGTACGGCTCGTCGCCGACCGCCCTGCGATTGATGCCGATGGCGACGACCTCAGCTTCATCACGGCGCGTATCGAAGATGCGAATGGGCATTTGGTGCCCACTTCGGATGCGCTGGTTCACTTCAAGGTGACCGGTGCCGGACAAATCGAAGCGGTCGACAATGGCAACGCCGCGACCGTCGAGCCCTTCCACGCCGATCAGCGGCACGCGTTCAATGGACTGGCGCTGTTGATCGTGCGTTCACGGGCTGGCACGGGTGGCGCCATCCACGTCACGGCCGACAGCGCGCAGCTGGCTGGCGGTTCCCTGCTGCTCTCGGCCAGGCCCGTTTCCGCCGCTACGGCGCCTTGAGGCGGACGAACAGCATCATGCCCTTCGGTGTCGTGCCGCCGCAGGCGCAGCCATCTCAATCCATGCGCTCCGCCAGCAACTCGCGCAGCTGGCCGTCTTCGTTCACGCGGATGGACATCGAGATCGGCTGGCAACACACCTGGCAGTCTTCGACGTAGGTTTGCGCTCCCGCGGAGAGATCGACGCGCACCGTGATCGGTTTGTTGCAGTAAGGGCAGGCGACGTCGACGAATCCTTCGAGCGCATCGCTCCCCGCCTCGGCGCCCGGCTCGAACACGGGCTCGAGGCCGTAGCGGCGGTCGATGTCTTCCTGTTTCAATTTTCCAGACGTCATGGCAGGGCCTCGCCGCACAGGAATCGCCGGAGCACGACCAGCGCCCAGCTGTCGCGCTTGCAGTATTCCAGCAGCGCGCTGCGGATCGTCTCGGCCCGCTCCGGCCCAAGCGCGCCACTGCGCAGTTGCAGGAAGGCGAGCTGCGCGCCGTCGCCCTCGCGAACCTCGGACAGGCTGTCGTAGTCGAGCGCAGGATCAATCGTCGGCAGCACGTCCTTGATGGAGTACGAGCCCTTCATGTCGCGGTGGTAGTAGGCCGCGCGAGTGATCGGCAGCAAGTCGACGAGCCGGCCTGCGACCTCGCGCAGGGCGTTGGCCCGCGCGGGCAATCGATCGGCGAGCCAATCCAGCCTGCCGTGTTCGAACGAGGCGTTGTACGCGAACACCGGGCCGGAATCCGGGAGCGACGCCAGCAGCGCGTCCGCCAGGGCGCCGAAGTCACCGAATGCGTCGACAGCGAGGAACTCGGCGTGCCGCACGCTGCCCGCCGACTCCTCGACGTGGACCGACCACTGGAACGGAATGGCCTCGTACGGACGAGTGCCGACGACTTCGGGCACGGCCTGCGAAATCGTCTCGAAATCCAGGTGCGCCAGCGGATACGTGAATTGCCGCAGCCCGGCCGTGGCCGCGGTGTCGAAATAAGGCTCGCCACTGACGGTCGCCTGGTGAATCCGTTGATGATTTTCCCGCGTGAGCAATTCCGCGGGAACCTGCGCGAGATCCCGGTGGCCTGCGGCGAGCAATGACTTCACGGTCTTGCCGCCCCAAGGCAGCAGGTCGACTGGATACTCCGGCGTCGCGCCGTGCTCGGCTTTGCAGCGATCGGTGAACGGGCATTCATAGGGCTTGCTGCAGTGCGCACCGATCGGCACGACGGGACGCGCGCCCGCCATGACTTCCTGCAATGCGGCGGCAGACTCCGCGATTTGCGGCAAGGCCTCCTCGACTTCGTTCGTCACGTCCTGTTCGACGATGAGGCCGGCGTAGTCGCCGCGCCGCGCCAGCACGAAACGATTGTCGACGTGCGCGACCATGACGCGCTCGATCGGCAGCCTGCATTGACGCAGCACCATCGTCTGGTAGCCGACGTCAGCCAGATGCTCGGGTTTGACGCCCGTCGACGCCTTGACCTCGACGAGCGTCGCCTGGTTGCCGTCGATGCGCAGCACGTCGGCGACGACGGCGAGATCGCCGGCGCGAAACGCCGGCTGGTACAGCACCCGGCTCGCGCCGTCACCTGATGTCCGCTCGCGCAGCAGGCGCGACGTCTCGGCAATCGCAGCCGGCATCCCCCGCTCGCGCGAGACCACGGGGCCCGGTGCGAACGTCTGCGCGAGGCGATCGACCGCACGTCCGTTCATGAACGCCATGCTGTCAGGCTGGGCCTCCACCAGCGGATCGTGCACTTCGTTCCACAGGCGCTTGGGGCACTGCAATCCCGCGGTGAAGCGTGATTTCGTCAGCCAGGGCATGTGCGCGAACGACGGCGGCCGTTCGCGTTCAGCGCGCGAACAGCCGCGACGGATCCTTGAAGGCCTTGAACTCCAGCGCATTGCCGGAATGATCGAGCAGGAACAGCGTCGCCTGTTCGCCGACCTGCCCGGCAAAACGGATGCCAGGCTCGATGACGAATTTCACGCCGGCTGCGCGCAGGCGTGCGGCCAGCGCCTGCCAGGCGTTCCACTCCAGCACGACGCCAAAATGCGGAACAGGCACCGCATGCGCATCGACCTGGTTGTGGTGCACGGGCCCCGGCTTGCCGGCGTGCAGGTGCGCGACGAGTTGATGGCCGAAGAAATCGAAATCAACCCACTCGGCCGAGCTGCGTCCTTCGCCGCAGCCCAGCACGCCGCCATAGAAAGCGCGCGCTTGGCTGAGGTCGTGCACGGGAATCGCAAGATGGAACGGTTGCATCGGTGTCAATGGCCTTTGGCAGCGCGATCGTTACGCCTTATTACGCATTGATATGTATCCAGTTGCAACAGGGATTGGCAAACCGAATCGCGCGGCCCAATATCGGGATATGCCGTCCACCACCGAATCCAGGAGCAACCCATGAGCCAACCCGATGTCGTGCACACGAGCACCGCTGCCTTCGACCAGGACGTGCTGAAATCCGAAAAGCCCGTGCTGGTCGACTTCTGGGCTGAATGGTGCGGACCCTGCCGGCAGATCGGTCCGCTCGTCGACGAAATCGCGCAGGAGCGGCGCGACTCGCTGCGCGTCGTCAAGCTCAATGTCGATGAATCGCCCGCTGTCGCGCAGAAGTTCGGCGTGCGCGGCATCCCGACATTGCTGTTGTTCAAGGACGGTTCGGTCGTCGGCCAGAAGGTCGGCGCGCTGCGCAAGCTCGAACTGGCCGATTTCATCGACCGCAGCGTCTAGCCAGCGCGCCATCTCGCGGCGCCGGCGCGCGGCGCCGCTGCGCACTAGGCCGGGTCCTGCCCGATCTGCAGCACCCGCACCTCCTGGAGGTCGAGCTCGCGCTCGAGCCTGCGCCGGGCCTCATCGCTCAACGAGCCGCTGTCGCGCAACTCATGCATGCGCGCACGTTCCGCCGCGATGAGCTCGAGTTCGAGCACCGCGCCTTCCCGCACCGCGCGATCTTCGCCCGCTGATTCATGGTGCCGTTGCAAGCGCCGCAATCGATCATCCTGCAGCACCCGCAACGGCGTCGTGAGCGCGCTGTCGACGCCCGCGCGCGTCGACACTTCCGTCAGTCGTCGCAGCGTGGCCTGCACGGCATCGATGCGCGCCGCGACTTCGCGCGCATGCTCGGCGCGCTGTTCCCGCCGGCCGCGCTCGACGAGCCCGAGCCTGCGATACACGAACGGCAGCATCGCGCCCTGGCCCAGCAGCGTTCCGAGGATGACGCAGAACGTGATGAACAGGATGACATCGCGTCCTGGGAAGGGCCTGCCGTCGGACAGCACCAGCGGAATCGACAGCGCCGCGGCCAGCGAGACGACGCCGCGAATGCCGGTGAACGCGATCGCGAATGTTCCGCGCCACGTCGGCGCCGCCGTATTGGGCAGCAAGCGCGCAAGGTAGACGGCCGGGTACACCCACACGAAGCGAATCACGATCACCAGCAGCGTGATCAACGCGCCGTGCAGCAACAGGTCGCCGCTTCCTTGCTGCTGGCTCATGAAGATCGTGTGCGCCTGCAGTCCCGTGAGCAGGAACAGCACGCCTTCGATCAGGTAGACGACCATGCGCCAGATGAAGAATCCCTGCAGCCTCGTGCCCGCGGAAATCAACCGCGAACCATGGCGGCTCACGTACAGGCCCGCCGACACCGTGGCCAACACGCCGGAACCGCCGAGCAGTTCGGGCGGCCAGAACGCGATGAACGGCGTCAACAGCGCCAGCGTGATTTCCACGTCCGGATCGTTCGCCCACTGCCGCAGTCGCAGCATCACCCAGCCGACGAGCACGCCGTAGGTGATTTCGCCGGCGAGGATCGCGACGAAGCTGCCGGTGGCCGCCGGCATGCTGAAACTGCCGGTGGCGACGGCGACCACGGCGAAGCGGAACAGGATCAGCGCGGTCGCATCGTTGACCAGGCCCTCGCCTTCCAGGATCGTCAGGATGCGCTTTGGAATCTGCAATCGCCGCGCGATCGCCATCGGCGCAACGACATCGGGTGGCGAGACGACTGCACCCAGCACGAAGCCGACCGGCCACGCCATGCCGAGCACGGCATGCGCCACCGCAGCGACTGCGACGGTCGTGAAGATGACACAACCGATCGCCTGCACCGAGATCGCGCCGATGTCGGCGCAGAATCCGCGCCAGCTCATGCTGACGCCGGCCGCGTACAGGAGCGGCGGCAGGAACAGCAGCATCACGAGCTGCGGCTCGAGCCGCACGCGCGGGAGCCCCGGCACGAACGCGAGCGCCAGCCCGACGATGACGAGCACGATCGAGTGCGGGAGCCCGAGCCTGCGCGAGCCCACCGCGCAGGCCGCCGTGATCGCGATCAGCCCGAAGCAGAGCAGGACGTTTGCGACCATTTGCCAGCGCCATGAATCATGGCGCGAATTGTATGTCGCTCAAGTGCGATCGTCGCGCCCATCGGCGCGACGGCAGCTCATTGCAAGACGCGCAGCCGCGCGCGAACGCGCCTCAGCGCACGGTGTAGCCGCGGCCTTCGAGGCAGGCTTGTTCCGCGCGCTGGTAGTTCTCGCGCCGGCTCGCAGCGTCGGAAGGCGCCGCGCCGCCGAGCGGTTGCGTCGGATCGAAGCCGGTCTGCTTCACGGCCCAGGCGTGGCATTCGTAGCGATCGGTCGACTGCTGTTCAGCGTTCTGGCCGCGATTCGGATACACGTAAGGATCGGCAACGGCGGCATTCGCCTGCCCGGCGCCGCTTGCCTCGGTGGGCGGCGCGGTGACGACGTATTCCTGCGTCTCCGGGTGCCAGAGGTAGTAGGTGTCATCAGCGTAGTAGTAGCGAACCCCGCCAAACCAGACGGTGCTGTAGAACGGCGGCAGCACGCGGATGCCGATGCCGAACGGCGGTGCAACGACGCGATAGCGCGGACCCCACGGGCGATACCATGCGCCTTCGTGGAACCAGTACGGCGCACCGTGGTAGTAGATGCGTGCGCCGCCGCGCGGCACGACGCGGATATCGACGCCGCGCGCCGGATAGTAGTGGTTGTGCTGGTAGCGGACATCGAGCACGTAGCCCGGGCGCGGCATGTCATGCGGCGCTGCATTGGCTGCGAGCGGCACGGCGCCGAGCGCGCAGGTTGCGAGCAGCGCAAGAGCAAGGGTTCGGGTGTTCATGATCGTCACTCCTGGTAGCTGACCGTGTAGGAACGGCCTTCAAGGCAAGCACTGAGCGCGCGGCGGTAGTCGGCAGCACGGCGGTCGTACTCGCGCATCGGGCGGTCATCGTTTGAGTCGATGCGACGCTGCAGTGCCGCGGCGCGATCGGCGTTGGCCTGGTCGGCGGAACTGCCCACCAGCGCGCCGGCGGCCGCGCCGATCAGCGCGCCGACGCCCGCATCGCGCGGACGCGAAACCGCTGAGCCGATGATTGCGCCGGTCGCCGCACCGGTCAGCGTGCCCGTGCCCGGCGGAGAACCCGGTACGACCCGCACGTCGCGGTGCATGACTGTTTGCGGCGCGCTGGGATCAAACCCGGTCTGTCGAACGGCCCAGACATGGCACTCATAGCGGTCGCGATCGAGCTGCGCCATGCCCTGGCCGGCGGCAGGCGTGACGTAGACGCGCGTATCGGGAACCGGCGTGACCGCCACGGGCCGCGCACGAACCACGCGCGGCTCGGTGACACAGCCGGCCAGCAACGCGAGGGCGGAAGCCAAGATCAACCGTGACAAACCCATGAAAGGCACATCCATTTTGGCCACTCCTGGGTGCTCAACGGCTCGCCGCCCGCCGCGTTGACGCCGGTTTGACCTATTGTGGGCCGGCCGGCGGCTCGTCCTGGTCGACGTGCTGGGCCATGCGTTGCTGCATGTCGGCCAGCAGCTTGGGCAGCTGCGCCTGTTGCGCCGGGGTCAGCACCCCGTAGATCTGCTGGTCGACGGCGCTGCGGTGCTGCACGCGGTCGGCGGCACGCTTTTCGGCTGCCTGCACCGCGGCGGCATGCTGCGGATCACCCGGATTGCCGAGCGCCGGCAGGTCGGCGATTTCGCCCTGTCGGTCGGACTTCATTTGCGCGCGCTGGGCGGAGAGGATGCCGTGCACCTGGTCTTTCTGCGCGCTGGTCAGGTCGAGGTCGTGCAGCACGCTCATCAGGCCGGGTTCGCCGCCGAACCCCGGACCGTGCCCGTGCATGTCGTGGTGGCGCCAGTGATGCCCATCGCCCGGCATTTTCGCGTCGCCTGGCATCGACGCGTCGCCTTGCATCTGCGGGGCGGCATTGGCCGAGGTGTTTGCCGCCTCGATCGCGGCGGTGAATGCGACCAGCGGGAGCGATGCGAGCGCAACGTTGATCATTCGGGTTGATCGGGCCATGTGGGATTCCTCCGATGAGTGAAAGGGCTGTGAATCGGCTAGCATCGTTCGCATGCGCATGCCAGGCACAACAATGACCGCGTTCCCGTGCCAAAGTTTCGCATCCGAACCAACTGTCACGAGCGCGGTCTGAGCACCAAGGCTACGCAAGCCGGCCCCGCCTGAACCACACCCATAAATCGAGGGATTTGCCATGAAATTCGCCCGCGCATTGGCGCTCCTGCTCGCCCTGCCCGCTTCGCTCCCGCTGCTCGCAAGCGATTCCGTTCCCGCCCCGATTCACGCGGCCGTTGCCGACACGTCGCGTCCCGCGGCAGACACACAACGCGACGCGCAGAGAAAGCCGGCGGAGACGCTGGCCTTCGCCGGCGTGCGACCGGGCAACACCGTCATCGAACTCATTCCCGGTGGCGGCTACTTCACGCGCCTGCTGAGCAAGACCGTCGGCCCGACGGGACACCTGGTCGCGCTCGTGCCGGCGCCGCGCCCCGACTCGCCGCCCGATGCACCCGACCGCACGTTGCCGATCAAGGCGATCGCGGCCGAGAGCGGATACGGCAACGTGACGCTGCTGGTGCAACCGATCAAGGCGCTGCAATTGCCTGCGGGCGCCGATCTCGTGTGGACCTCCGACAATTACCACGACGTCAAGAACGTGCCGGGACTCGACATCACGGCGTTCAACAAGGCGGTGTTCGCCGCGCTGAAGCCCGGCGGCGTCTACATCGTCATCGACCACGACGCCGCCGCGGATGCGCCGGCCGATGTCACCTCGACGCTGCACCGCGTGCGCGAAAGCACCGTCGAACAGGAAGTGGTCGCGGCCGGATTCGTGCTCGATTCGAAGAGTGCGCTGCTGCGCAACAGCACCGACAAGCATGACCTGGCCGTATTCGACGCGGCGATCCGCGGCAAGACCGATCAGTTCCTGCTGAAGTTCAGGAAACCGGCGAAATAGCCCACTGCCGCCGCGGCACGCTCATTTCGCCAGCGCCAGGCTCCAGGCCAGCGCGAGCGAGGCGAGCGCGCCCGCAGCGGGAATCCACTGCGGCACGCGCTCGAGCAGCCGCTGCACGCGATGGCGTCCCGCGGTGGCGCCGAGCAGGCAACCCACGCCGAAGCCCAGCGCGTGCGCAACGACATCGGTGTTCTCGCCCGCGGTGCCCAGCCATCCGAGCAGCGCGATGCCGGCGATCAGCGGTGCCCAGCGCCGCGCGGCGCTCAGGCGCATCGGCAAGCGGATGCGCCAGGAATGCGCGGCCATCAATCCGAGCGCCGTGAACACGGCCGTCGATGCGCCCACCGCGCGATGCGTTGCCGGCGCCACTGTCGCTTCGATCAGGTTGGCGATGGCCGCGCCGGTGACGATAAAGAACCACGCCATGCCACCGCCCAACTGGCGCGCGGCGAGGTATCCGAACCAGATGCCGCCGCCGAGGTTGGCGACGAGATGGTCCGCATCCACATGCAGCGTGAGCGCCGTCCACGCACGCCACCACTGCCCGTCACGAATCGTCGCGGCCGTAAGCGTGCCGTTGTCGAAGGCCTCGGGCCGCCACCATCCATTCGCGATCGCGAGCGCAACGCCGATGAGCACGATCGCGTACACGACAACGCCGATCCACGCGTGCGGATGCCACCGAGCCTCCACGTGCACGCCGCCGGACACCGCCGGACGATTCTCGTTGTCGTATTGCGCAAGGTGTGCCACGGCCCAGGGCGCATCCGCCACGCTGCAGCACAGCAGGAACTCGACGCCGTCAAATCGCACGTCGCTGGCGATGTTCACGGCCGTCAGCACCAGCGCGCGCTCATTGCAGGCTGCGCGGCTGGCCGATCGAAAGACCGCCTGCAGCTCGCCCGGCACCATCAACGGCTGGGACGCATCCGTTTACTAACCGTGCGCAGCGGCCAGTTCGCGCACCGATTTCAGCGCGGCCTCGACATTCGCAGACGGCGCCATGCCGCCGATCGTCGCATGGATCTTGTGGTCGGGCGTCACGATGAAGGTCGTGCGCTCCGCGAATCCGTGGTTGACCATGTTGCCGCGCGAATCCTTGAACGGTTCGCCGGCCGCTTCCACCTTCAGCTCATATGACTTGGCAATCGAGCCGCTCGCATCGGATGCCACGGCAACCTTGCCGCCGCAGTAGTCGGGATCGGCCGAAAACGCGTTGAGCCGGTCGATGCTGTCGAGCGACACGCCGATGATCGATGCGCCGGCGGCGTCGAAATCGGCCTTGTGCACGGCGAAGGTGTGCGCCTGGATGTTGCATCCCCCGGTGAACGCGGACGGATAGAAATACACGACGACCGGGCCCTTCTTCAGGGCGTCGGCGAGCACGAAATCAAAGGCCTTGCCGGCCAGCGAGGCCTGCGCGGAGAACTCCGGCGCCACGGCGCCGGCCTGGAGCGAGGCCAGCGCCGGCATCGCGGCAATGGCGGACAAGGCCAGCGTGAAGAATGCTTTTTTCATGGCGTGTTTCCTCGCATGTCTGGAATCGTGATTGGGTGCCGATCTTAGCGCACCCGGGTGATCGGCGAATCACCCCCGTGCTATGTTTGAGGCCGATGAGTACCTCGACATGGGCCCTTGCATCGCGCTGGGTCAAGCTGGCCGCCGCTGCGTCGATTGCACTGGCCTCGTTCGGCGCGCGCGCCAGCGACGCGCACCACATCTTCTGGGAGGTCAAGGGCGCGCACAACACGGTGTACCTGCTGGGTTCCGTGCACATGCTGAAGGCCGCGGACGGCACGTTGCCGGCGGAAGTGCTCGAGGCCTACCGCCGATCGCAATCGCTCGTCATGGAACTCGACCTGAGCGAAGCCGGCTCGGCCGATTTCCTGGCAGGAACCGATTTCGCGCAGGTGCTGCTGCCGGAAGACAAGACCCTCAGCCAGGTGCTGGGCCCGAAGCTCCAGGCATCGTTCGTCGCGCACGCAAAGGCCGTCGGCCTCGACCCCACGACCACCGAGCGCTTCCAGCCCTGGTTCGCCGCGATCCTGCTCGAGCAGTTGACGCTGGTGCATTCAGGCTACGCGGCCGAATCCGGTGTCGACATGCAACTGACGCAAAGCGCCAATGCGGATCACAAGCCAATCGTCGCGCTCGAGACGGCTTCCGAACAGATGGGATACTTCTCCAGGCTCCCGCTCGAGGAGCAGGCGAACTTCCTGGGCTTTACGTTGCGCGACCTCGACTCCAGCGACAACGACCCCGCCGCAGTGATTCGTGCCTGGAAGTTGGGCGACGTGCACGAGCTCGAGCGGCTGTTCCAGCAGGAATCAGCCGACTCGCCCGAGCTGATGCGCCAGTTGACCAGCGAGCGCAATCGAAAATGGCTGCCGCGCATCAAGGCGCTGCTCGACGACGACCACGACGACATGGTGGTCGTCGGTGCGATGCACCTGATTGGAAATGACGGGCTGGTGGCGCTGCTGAAGGGCCAGGGATTCAATCCCGTGCAGCACTGAGCCGGTCGGCTGCAGTGGCCGTGACCGGTTGCGGGCTTCGCAACTTCATCAGCAACATGGCCAGCAGCGCGCAGGCGATGAGGCTTGCGCAGGCATCGAACACGTAGCTGCCGGGAACACCGTGCCACCCGTGGCCCCAACGATCGACGATGATCATGTAGGTGTTCGGCAGGTTCATCACCGACACCATCAGGCAGAACGTCGTTGCCGCCAGCGGATTGCGCTCGCCAATCGTGTCGAATGACACGGCGATCGCCGCGGTGATGGCCGCGGACTGGAACACGTTCTCGCCGATCAGCGCAATCGCGAACGATAGCGGCGTGGGCGGAAGCAGCGTCAATGCCAGCGTGAATGCGGCGCCGACGACGCCGATCGCAAGATAGAGGTAACGCAGCGGCAACAGGCGATCGATCAGGCGGAATATGAGGCATCCGCTGATGCCGGCGATGGCGACGCCGACGCCGCCGATCGCGTTGACGTAGCGCATCGAAGCATTGAATTCGCTGCCCAGGCCGCCCAGCAGGTTTACCAGGGCGAACGACGCGGCCGGCAATGCGAACATGACCAGCGAGAGCAGCACCTCGCGTCGCTTCAGGATGCCGCCGACTTCGCGGAAGAATTGCCCGAAGCTTTCACTCGCCAGGCGCCGGTCGGGTCCCGGCGCGGGAATCCACGGAAACACGACGATCGGCAGCAACAGCACCGCGCCGAGGATGAGCGCGGTGGCGGTCTGCGTGAATCGAGAAGCGACCTCGCCGGCAATGAGCGCCATGGCGCCACCACCGCTGATGTTGGCGATCGTCAGCCAGGCGCTCAACTTGCCGCGCTCGTCCGGCGCGATGACGCTGGAGAGCCAACCGCCCAGCGCGCTCTGGTAGAGGTTTGCGCCGAAGAAGCCCGCGACGAGCAGCACTTCGGCCAGCCCCGTGTCGTCGAGGTTCAACAAGGCCACGCTCAACAGCAGCGCGGCGATCGTCACGGTGACGACGGAATACCAGCGGCGGCTGAAACGCACGTCCAGCATCGGGCTGGCGATGATCGACCACATGCCGGGGGACACCGTGAGCGCCGTGAACGGCGCGATGATCGCCTCCGGCACGTGACGGGCGTTCAACATGCTCGGGATCGAGATCACGAGGATGCCGCCGTACATGCCGAATGGCGCGTTGGTCATGCCGATCAGCCACAGCGGCAGCCTGCGCACGCTCCGCTGTTTCATGGCTTTTCCCAGCGCCCCGATTGGGCCGATCGGTACAGCGCGTCGATGACACGCATGTTCGCGATCGCATCCTCGATCGGGAATTCCTGCGTGGTTTCGTTGCGAAACGCCGCGGCGGCGGCATCACACTGCAGCATGTACTGGTCGACGAATTCGAAGGGCTCGACGACCGCCGAACTGCCATCGTTCCCCTCGCCGCTGTCGATGATGATGCGGCTGGGCTGCCCGATCGGATGCGTGAACGGCACCGGCAATTCGATGCGCCCCTTCGTGCCCAGGATCACAACGCGCTGGTAGAACGCCAGCTGGAACGCGCTGCTGAACACGAGTTGGCCGCCGCCGGGAAACGCCAGCATGCCGCTGGTGACCTGGTCGACGCCGAGCTTCGGATCGCGATCGACGAGGGCAATGACGCGCTCGGGTTCGGCGCCGAACACGTAGCGTGCCGTCACGATCGGATAGCAGCCCACATCGTAAAGCGCACCGCCGCCATACTCGGGCCGGTTGCGCACGTTGTTCGGATCGAGCATCGAGAACGCGAACGCCGACTGCAACGTGCGCACCGTGCCGATGCGTCCCTCGCGCACCAGCGCGCGCACCCGATGCCACTGCGGATGATGGCGCACCATGAATGCCTCGATGACGCGCTTGCCGCTGCGATCGCGCGCGGCGACCATCGCCTGCGCCTCGGCCGCATTCAGCGCGATCGGCTTCTCGCACAGCACATGCTTGCCGGCATCGAGCGCCTTGACGGTCCACTCGACGTGCAGGTGGTTGGGCAACGGGTTGTAGATGGCCTCGATCTCCGGATCGGCCAGCAAGGCCTCATACGAGCCGTGGCTGCGCGGCACGCCGAAGCGCGCCGCGGTCACAGCCGCCTTGGCCGCATCGCGCGAGGCAATCGCCGCGACGACACCGCGCTGCCCCGCCTGGATCGCGGGGATGACGCGCTTGATGCCGATATTCGCGGTACTGAGGATGCCCCAGGCGACTCTTTTCATGTGCTTGTTTTTCCGCCAGCCCCGGCAGGGATGCCTTCGCATCATACAGCGGATATGATCCGCGGCCATGAACACGAACATGCTGTTTGCCACCCTCGCAGCGATCGTCACGACGGGCACCGCCACCGCCGCGCCGGCGCTGCAATCCAGTCCCGCTGACCAGGCGTTGCGAGCGCTGATCGACGAGGAGTGGGCCGACGAGATGCGCGACAACCCGCTCTATGCCACGCAGGCGGGCGTTCGTGACTACGACGACCGGCTGCCCTCCGTGACGCCGGCCGACTACGCGCGCCAGGACGAGCGCGACCAGCATTACCTGCGGCGCCTCGCGACGATCGATCGCAAGGCGCTCTCGGCCACGAACCGCAGCAACTACGACATCTTCGATTTCGTGATTCGCAATCGCGTCGCACTCGACCCCTACCAGGAGTGGCGCATCCCGTTGACCGCCGATGAAGGCTTCCACATCGAGGTCATGCGCATGGCTGCAGGCATCGCGATGGCGACGCCGCATGACTACGAGAACTACATTGCGCGGCTGCGGGCCATCCCCGGGTATTTCGAGCAACAGGAAGCGAACATGCGCCTGGGGCTGAAGGCCGGCTTCACGCTGCCGGCGGCGATCCTGCCCGGCATCGTCAAGATCGTCGAAGGCCAGCAGTACACCTCGCCCGACCAGACGCCGTTCTTCGAGCCGTTCACGCGCATGCCCGATACGATTCCCGCGGCACGCCGCGATGAACTCACCGCCGCCGGGCGCGCAGCGATTCGCGATGCCGCGATTCCCGCCTACCAGCAGCTGCTCAGGTTCTTCGTCGACGAATACCAGCCCGGCGCGCGCAAGACGCTGGGCGCCGGCCAGCTTCCGCAGGGCCAGCAGTACTACGCGGCGCGGGTGCGGTTCTTCACGAACCTCGACGTCACGCCGGCGCAGGTGCACGACATTGGGCTGAAGGAAGTCGCGCGCATCAGCGCGGAGATGGAATCGGTCAAGCAACAGGCCGGCTTCAGCGGCGACATGCCGGCGTTCCTGGCGTTCCTGCGCACCGATCCGCAGTTCTACGCCCGCACGCCCGACGAACTGCTGAAGGATGCCTCGTACATCGCGAAGCAGATCGACGGCCTGCTGCCGGGATATTTCGGCAAGCTCCCCCGCATGCCCTACAGCGTGCAGCCGGTGCCCGCCGAACTCGCGCCGAACTACACGGGCGGCCGCTACAATCCGCCGCCGATCGGCGGCCTGACGGGCGGCGAGTTCTGGGTCAACACCTACGCGCTCGACAAGCGGCCGCTCTATTCGCTGACCTCGCTCGCCTTGCACGAAGCCGTGCCCGGCCATCACTTGCAGGGGGCATTGGCGCGCGAACTCGACGACGTGCCGCCGTTCCGCCGCGACTTCTATTCACATGCCTTCGGCGAGGGTTGGGGCCTGTACTCCGAAAAACTCGGCATCGAGATGGGCCTGTACAAGACGCCCTACGATCAATTCGGCCGGCTTTCCTACGAGATGTGGCGCGCCTGCCGGCTTGTCGTCGACACGGGCATCCATGCGATGGGCTGGTCGCGCGAACAGGCGCAGCAATACCTGGCCGAGCACACCGCGCTGTCGATGCAGGAAGTGCGCACGGAGACCGATCGCTACATTGCCTGGCCGGGCCAGGCACTGGCCTACAAGATGGGCGAGCTGAAGATCCTGGAACTGCGCGCCAAGGCGAAGGCCGCGCTCGGCGAGCGCTTCGACGTGCGCGCGTTCCACGACGCGGTGCTCGACAACGGCAGCGTGCCGCTGCCGGTGCTCGAGCGGCAGATCGACAAATACATCGCCGCGAACAAGCCGGCGCGAAACTAGCGGCTGGTGGCCGCGCCGCGGCGTTCTCGCACGGCAGAGCGCAGCATCTGCACGGCCGCGTACACGACGACGACGACGACGAGCCAGCGCAGCCACACCAGCGGCAGCGACTTGACGATGAACGCGGCGACCAGCACGCCCGGTATGCCGCCGATCGTCAACGCGAGCACGGCACTCGGGTCGTAGCGCCCGGCGCGCATGAAGCGTTCGCCGCCGATCGGCATCAGGAACGCGCATGAGCCCATCATGATCGGAAACGCGGCGAGCGGATTCATGCCGAGCAGGCTCACCATGATGAGGCACGGCGCATACAGGCCAACGCCGAGCATCATCAGCGCGCCCAGCAGGTAACTGACGGCGACTGCGAACACCAGCACCGCGCCGTGCAGGCCCAGAGCGTCGCCGCCGCCCGGCAACAATCCCGTATTGCTGCAGACAAAAAGCGACGCCGCCACCAGCAGCGCCACGCCCATGCCGACCTGGATCGCGCGTCGCGGCAGCCGTGAAACCACGCCCACGCCGGACCAAGCGCCGAACGCCGCCGCGCCGATCATCGTCACGAGCGTAAGGGGATCGACCGCAACCGCCGAGATGAATATGAATGCCTCGAGCACGACCGCAACGGAGTGGCCGGCATTCAGTGTTCCGGGAATGTTCTCGTCGGCGACCCGTCCGCGCAGCTTCAGGTATGCGGTCGTTGGCGCAAAATTGCCGATGCCGAGCGTATCGAAGAAATCGACGACGAACCCCGCCACGCAATCATCGAAGCTGGGGCGGCGCGCGTGGCCCTGCCCGTTCGCCCGGCGCGTGCGCTCGATGTGCCACCAACGCAGCACGAACCAGATGCCTATGACACCCAAGGCGGCCAGCAGCAATGTCGGCGCAAGTTGCATGGACGGGTCTCAGCGTTACCGGAATGACATCACGGGCTTGCCGAGCACGTCGGCGCGCGGACGCACGCCCAGGCCCGGCGTCGTGGCCGCAGCCATGCGGCCCTGCACGCGCTGCGGCGCGCCTTCCGCGATGCTGGTCGTGACATAGCTGTTGAAATCGGTGCTGGTGAATCGCAGCGCCTCGGGCGTGCTGTGCGCGAGGTGCGCGATCGCGGCGGTGACGATGTCCCCGCCCCAGGTATCCTCGATCGTCATGGCGATGCCGAGCTCGACGCAAAGGTCGCGGGCGAGCCGCGTCTTCGTGAGTCCACCGAATTTGCTGATCTTCAGGTTGACGATGTCCATTGCGCGATCGGAGGCGGCACGCATCAGCGTCGGCACGTCGTTGATGACTTCGTCGAGCACGAAGGGATGGTCGCAGTGTGCGCGCACCGCGAGGCATTCCTCGTACGAGGCGCAGGGTTGCTCGATGCACACGTCGAGGTCGCGCACGCCGTTCACGACGCGCAGCGCGTCGTGCTGCAGCCAGCCGGTGTTCGCATCTGCGACCAGGCGATCGCCGCGCTGGAGCTTGGCAGCCACGGCGCGAATGCGCTCGATGTCGAGTTCCGCGTCATCGCCCACCTTGAGCTGGAATCGCGTATAGCCCTCGGCCCGATAGGCCGCGACCCGCGCGGCCATCTTGTCGGGTTGATCCTTCGAGATCGCGCGATACAGCGTGACCGCCTCGCCGAAGCGGCCGCCGAGCAGCGTGCACACCGGCACGCCGGCGGCCTGGCCGAGGATGTCCCAGCAGGCGACGTCGAGCGCCGACTTCACGTAGGCGTGGCCCTTGAGTCGTGAATCCATCAGCGCGTTGAACGGCCCGAGCTGCGTCGGATCGGCGCCGAGCAGGTGCGGCGCGAGCTCGGCCAGGCCTGCGCGCACGCCGCCGGCATAGGACGGAAGATAGACCGGGCCCAGCGGACAGGACTCGCCATAGCCCGAGAGGCCCGCGTCCGTCTCGATGCGCACGACCGTGCTGTCGAACACCGACACGGACTTGCCGCCGGACCAGTTGTACGCGCCCTCCTTGAGCGGCAGTTCGACGCGATGGACATCGATGCCGGTGATTCGCATGCTGTTCATTCCAATGGTGCCGCGCGTTTTGTCGCCGGCACGCGTCCCTTGATCGCATTGGCGCGCGCGCTGTACGTGATGCGCCCCTGCGCATCGGGCGGCAGTCGCACCCGCATCTGGAATTTCAGCTTCGCGAGGTTCTCCGGCGACATGGCCGACAGTCCCGGGCGCACGCTCGGTCCGCGCAGGATCGTGGTCCAGTAGTCTTCGAAGTCCGCGAACGTGCGCTGCACCGTGATTTCGTGCGTTTCCACGGCCTCGAGCCCCGCGCCCAGCCAGAGCTCGCGCAACACCTTCATGCGCGACGCGTCGGGGTTGGGCGCGACCTTGACGATGGCGTTCATGTCGCGCATCTGCGCCTGCAATGATTGATATGGGAATCCGCCGCCGATCATGTCCCAGGAATAGGCCGTGACGAGGCCGCCCGGGCACACGACGCGCGCCATCTCGGCGACGCCCTTGGGCGGATTGGGCACGAAGAACAGCACCAATGGCATGACCGCGATGTCGAAGGAGTCATCCGGAAACGGGAGCGCCATCGCATCGCCGATGCCATAGGTCGCGCTGCGTGAGTCGGGGCGTGAACGCGCGAATGCGACCTGCGCTTCCGACGGATCGACGCCATGCACCGCGGCGGGCGCGCAGCGCTCGATGATCATCGCGGTGAAGGCGCCGTTGCCGCAGCCGACATCGAGCCAACGGAGCTTGGGATCAGGCCCCAGCCAGCGCAGGAACTCGTGCCCGACGAGCTGGCTCCACTTGCCCATGTAGCGCTCGTAGCCCTCACCATCATCGAAGCGCATCGCCGTCTCGTTAATGACGTCCCCTCCCGTTCGCCTTACCCGTGGCAGCGATCTTAGACGTTGGCGTGGCTCTTGTAATCCACCGGCCTGGGCGCCCAGTGGCCGCAAGCCCAAGCTACGCATTGCTCGCGGACTGCAGCTCACCGGCGCCACCACGACTGACACTTTCGCCATCGCGCGGCCGCAGCGCCCAGAACGACAGCGAGGACAGCGCGGTCAGCACGGCGAGCGCCAGGAACGCACGGTGCAGCGCGAGCGTCACCATCTCATGGCTCGATTGCGGCAGCCGGCCGAGGAAGTACGCCGTGACCAGCGAGGCGCAGGCGAGTCCAAAGCTCATCGACATCTGCTGCATCGTGCCCGCGAGCGCGCTGGCCTGCGCGGCTTCGGATTCGTTGATGTCCGAGTAGGCCATCGAGTTCATGCTGGAGAACTGCAGCGAATTGACGAGCCCGAGCGTCAGTCCGATCGCCACGATGGCGAATTTCGACGCGCCAGGGCCCACGAAGAAATAGCTGCCGATGGTCATGCCGATCAGCACCGTGTTGACGATCAATACCTGGCGATATCCAAACCGCCGCAGCAGCGACGTGGACAGCACCTTCATGCCCATCGCACCCACCGCCATCGGCATCATCAGCAGGCCCGACTGCCAGGCGGGGAAGCCCAGGCCCAGCTGGAACAACAGCGGCAGCAGCAGCGGCATGCCGCCGACGCCGAGCCGCGTGACGAAACCGCCGAGCACCGAGATGCGGTAGGTGCGCTTGCGGAACAATCCCAGGTTCAACAACGGAAAGCGCGTGCGTTGCGCATGCCAGGCGTAGGCGCCCAGCAGCAGGAACGACGTGAGCAGCAACGCGCTGCCCTGCGGCACGCTGAGGTGATGCTCGCCGAATATTTCCAGCAGCCAGGACAACAACGCCGCGCCCGAACCGAACAGCAGGAACCCGGACAGGTCCAGCGGCCTCAGTTCTTCGTTGCGATAGTCCGGCATGTGCCGGGCGCCGAACCACAACGCGGCCAGGCCGACCGGAACATTGACGAAGAAAATATCGCGCCAGCTCAGCCAGTGCACGATGACACCGCCGACCGTCGGCCCCAGCAGCGGCCCGATGAGCGCGGGGATGATCACGAAGTTCATCGCGCGCAGCAGCTCGGACTTCGGAAAAGTGCGCACGATGGCCATGCGACCGATCGGCATCATCATCGCCGCGGACACGCCCTGCGGCACACGCGCGGCAATCAGCATCGCGGAGCTGACCGACAATCCACAGGCGACCGAGGACAACGTGAACATCGCGACCGCCAGCAGGAACACGCGCCGGCTGCCGTAGCGCTCCGCCAGCCAGCCGCTCACCGGAATGCACACCGCCAGGCTGAGTATGTAGCTGGTGACGACGGCTTTCAGGCTCAGTGGCGTGACGCCGAGGCTGGCCGCCATGGCCGGAATACTGGTATTGACGATGGTCGAATCGAGCTGTTCCATGAACAGCGCGGTTGCGACGACCCAGGGCAGGTAGCGTTTGGCGCTCTCGCGGAATTCAGAACCGCCGGAGTGCATCGCCGCGCCCGTCGCCGCGCTCGCTGTCGCGCGCATTGTCCCGCTCGCGCAGCTTCTCGCGCAGGCTCCGTGAATCGGCGAGCAGGTCTTCGCGCTCCGCGTACGCATTGGTCAGGTGCTGCGCCTGCTCGGCCGCAAAGCGCTGCATTTCAGCGATGCGTGCGGCCGAGGTCGCGGCTTCCGCGCGCAGCGCAGCGAGCTCGGCTTTCATCGACCGGAGACGTCGGTGCAGCAACAGGTAAACGAACAGCACGGCCACGACCGCCGCGGCGACACACAGGCGAATGATTTCCTTCGATTCGATGGGCATGCCGACGCTCTGCTGCAGGAGGCTGGTAATTGTTATTGCAGCCAGCCTAGCATAGGTTATCCCTATGATCGGCGTCCGTCCCGCAGCCCGCGCGTTCCTTGTCGGCATCGCCTGTGCGTTGTCCGCCTGCGGTGGTGGTGGCGGCGGCGGCGGCGGCTCCACGCCACCGCCACCCGCAACGTACACGGTCGGCGGCACGGTCACGGGGTTGCAGGGTTCTGGGCTGACGCTCGAGAACAATGGCGGCAGCGCACTCGCCGTGTCCGCCTCGGGCGCCTTCGAATTCCCGGGCCTGCTCGCGACGGGCGCCGCTTTTGCCGTCACGATCGCTGACCAGCCTGACGCTCCCGCGCAGTCTTGCACTGTCAGTGGCGGCAGCGGTGTCGTGGGCTCATCGAACATCACGTCGGTCGCAGTGGACTGCACGTCGTCGCGATTGACGCGACTGACCCACCAACCGCCGGTGTCGGGGTTCCTCAGCCTGCTGCTGACGGACGGCCGCGTCATGGTGCAATCGAACAGTGACTCGGGCGCCTTCTACAGCCTGACGCCCGATTCGAAGGGCAGCTACCTGAATGGCACGTGGCAACAGCTGGCGCACATGCCCGCGGGCTACGCGCCCTACGCCGGCGCCCAGGCCGTACTGGCCGACGGGCGTGTGTTGTTCGTCGGTGGTGAGTACAACCTGGACCAATACGACCTGCCGTTCGCGCCCAGCGGACTCACCAACATGTCGGCGGTCTACGACCCGAAAGCCGACAGCTGGACCATGATCGCGCCGCCGCCCGGCGTGGCGTATATCGGCGATGTGACCTCGACGATCATGCCGGACGGCAGCTTCGTGTTCGGGGAAAAACTCGGGCGCGGCATGTGGCGGCTCGATCCTTCGAGTCTCGCATGGTCATCGGTGCCTGCGGTCGGCAAGGCGGACGACTTTGCCGAAGAGAACTGGACGCTGCTCCCCAACGGCGACCTGTTCACGATCGATGTCGGAAATCCACGCCACGCCGAGCACTTCGATCCGATTGCCGCGCACTGGTACAGCGACGGCAGTACGCCGACGCGCATGACTTCGCCCACCGAAAACCCCGCCGGCCTGACGTACGGCCCCGCCCCTGTCGTGACCGTCGGCGGCGTCACGTACGGACCGGGGCCTGCCGGCACTTATTTCCCGCCCGGAGAAATCGGCCCCGCGCTGCTGCTGCCGAATGGAACGGTGTTCGCGACCGGCGCCGCGAACAGCGGCCAGGCGGCGCATACGGCGATCTACACGCCCGGCGCAACTCCCGCCGATTCCGGTACTTTTGTCGCCGGGCCCGATTTCCAGCAAGGCGATGATGCCGAAGACACCAGCGCCGCCCTGCTGCCGTCCGGGCGCGCGCTCGTCGTGGTTATATCGGGAAATTTCTACGAATACGACGGCTCACAGATGCCGGTCACGGCCGCGCTGCCCACCAACGGTGTCGACACGCAATACTTCGCATTGCCACTGCCCAGCGGCCAGGTACTCGTCACCGGTGGCGTGACCCATATTTATTCGGACACCGGCAGCGCGAACTCCGCGTGGGCGCCCACCATCACGGCCAGCCCCGCGATAGTCACGCGAGGCTCGAGCTATCCGCTGTCCGGCACGCAGTTCAATGGACTCTCGCAGGCCGCGAGTTTTGGCGACGAACTCAGCGCCGCCACGAATTACCCGTTGGTGCGCATCACCAACACAGCCACTGGAAAAGTCGTGTACGCGCGCACGCACGGCCATAGCACGATGGCGGTCGCGACGGGCGGCGCCATCGTATCCACCCACTTCGACGTGCCGATGCAGGCCGATGCCGGCGCGAGCACGCTGGTTGTCGTGGCCAACGGCATTGCCTCGGTGCCCGTGCAGGTGGCGGTCAACTAGTACACCGACATCGAGCTCAATGCCTGTGCGTCATCGGCAGGCCAGCGGCAACTGCGCGGGGCGCTCCTTTCCAGTGTTGACGCATTTCCAGATGATCTCACCCTCGTCGTCTTGCTTTGGCATGAAAAGCAAATCACCACGCGACGTGGATGCGACCAGCGTCATGTTCTTGTTGTCGTATCCAAGTTCGGTGCCGTCGGGCAGCGATCCCGGTGCACCCACGTCATCCAGCGACTGCGGAATCTTGTGCGTGTCCTGATACGAAGCGGCCAGGGCCTTGCGGACCCCTTCGGTCTCATCCATGGCGTGCGTGAATACAGCGCGCGTCGTGTAGTCCTGGTACGCGGGAATGGCAATGGCGGCCATCACGCCGATGACGTAGACGTAGATCAGGAAGCCGATGCCGGCCCCATAAGGCCCCGCGTACGGCACGAAGATCGCGAGCAGGTACGCGAACGGATTGCGACGCGGTACTTTCGCGTCCGCAGCCTGCACGCGGAGCACTCTTTTTATCGTCCATGGGTAGCCGGCCACGAGTTCGTGGAAGGAACTCCAAAAGCCCCGGGTCCTTTCAGCCTGCACCTTCAGCGCGTCGAGCGACGTTGCCTGCCAGCGCTTCGAGCCCGCCAACAGCGCAGACAACGCCTTGCCCGCGTCGTCCGGCGACTTGGAACAAGCGGCTCCGTGCATGTCACAGGTGGTTTCGCGAGCCCGGGAATACGCGGCGCCCAGCAACGGCAACCTCAGTGCCGGCCAACGAATCAGCCAGACGATGACGTTGTCATGGCGGATGACATGGCCCAGCTCGTGCCCCATGTAGAAACGCGCACCACTCGGATTCTCGTCCATCGCGTCGACGACATTCGACAGCAGCACGACGAATTTCCTGCCGAGGAACCAGGTCGCAAATGCGTTGAGCACGCCATTGCCATTTGTCACGAACAATCGCGGCGGATGGGTCACGCCAACCCTCGCGCAGCACTCGCGAAATTGCTCGTGTAAATCAGGAAACTGCGTCTCGGTCACCTCCACGCCGTTGCCACAGAAATGCGCGATGAACGCCGAATGCATGAACACATAGATCAGGAAGCTGAACAGCGCCACAAGCACGATGACCGTGACGGCCTTTGGAATGATCGGCCGCCCGCCTATGGAAAATACAAAGTAGGCCACAGCAGCCCAGAACAGGATGCCGATAACGAGGCTGACGGCAGTCAGGATACGGTCCTTCCGCCACACGAGATCACCCATCTTGTTCTCCCCGATTTCTTGGTGCCGCTGTGGCACTGCGTTCTAATTTTTGGACGTCATTGGTTCACTGGGCCCAATGCAGCGGAAAGTCTAGCACGGCGGCTCATTTGGGGTGTTGGACACCATTCTGGCCGTTGGCGCTGCCGATGGTGATAATCAAGACCCAGGATAATAGCCGGCATGTTGACCGACACTGCTCTACTTAACGTACGCCGCGGCGAACGCAAGGCGGTCGTGCTGGCCGTCGCCTGCAATTTCATGCTGCTGGCGAGCTATTACATCCTGCGTCCGCTGCGCGACACGGTCGCCACCGTGTTGGGCGTCGACCAGTTGCAACGCCTGTTCACCGCCACCTTCATCGGCACGGTGCTCGCCTCCGCGCTCTATGCGGCGCTTGCGACGCGCATCAAGCTGACGCGGCTGCTGCCAGGACTGTTCTGGTTCTGGCTCATCAACGTTTGCGTATTCGGTGTTCTGTTTCAGCGCATCCCGAGCAACGCCTGGCTGGGCGCGAGCTACTACGTCTGGTTCAGCGTCACGAACCTGTTCATGATCTCGGTGTTCTGGAGCCTGATGGTCGATGTGTTTGCAGCCAGCCAGGCGACGCGGCTATTCGCGCTGATCGCCGCGGGCGGCGCAGTCGGCGCGATCATCGGACCGTTGCTGACGCATCTGCTGGTACGCCGGTTGGGTTTGAGCGGACTGCTGGCGCTGGCGGCAGCCGGTTTTGCCGTCGTGATCGTGCTGGTGCATTGGCTGATGCACGAGAAGCAGCAACTGCAGGGGCATAGCAGCGAAGCGCAGCGCTCCACGCTCGATCATCCTCTCGCCGGCGACATGCTCGAGGGCTTCAAGCAGCTGTTCAGGTCACCGTACGCGTTGAGCCAGGCCGGTTTCATCCTGCTGATGACCTGGGTCAACACGGTCGCCTATTTTTTCCAGACGGATGTCATCGCCCGCACCTTCAGTGCGGTCGCCAGCCGTGCCATGGCGATCGCCGACATCGACCTGGTCGTCAACGTATGCACCGCGCTGGTCCTGATCTTCGGACTCGGTCGCATCGTGCAGCGCTTCGGCGTCACCGCGGGCCTCGTGCTCAATCCGCTGCTGATGATCGTTGCCTTCGTGGCCACGGCGCTGTCACCGACGCTGTTCATGATGCAGGCCTTGCAGGTGATCCGGCGCGTCGCGCAATACGCCATCGCCCGCCCGAGCCGGGAAATGTGCTTCACGGTCGTCGACCAGGGCAATCGCTACAAGTCGAAGAACGTCATCGACACGGTCGTGTACCGCCTCGGCGATGTCAGTTCGGCGTGGATGCAGGGCGGCATGCGCGCATTGGGCTACGGCCTTGGCGGCACCGTCGCGCTGGGAATCGGCGCCTCGATCGCCTGGGGCGCCATCGCAGTTGCGCTGGGCCGTGGATATGAAAGACTGCGCCGAGGCAGTGAAAAGGACGCACGATGAAAAAAGCCGTCACGCTGAGCCTCGCGTGTTTCTTCTTCCTCTTCGGCAGCTATTCGCTGATCAAGCCAGTTCGCGACGCGATGGGCACCGTCTACGGCGTCGCCCACCTGCAGGAGCTGTTCACGGCGACGCTGCTGGCGAGCCTGGTGTTCGCGCCGCTGTACTCCGGCCTCGCCTCGCGCGTGCGCCTGTCGACTTTCCTGCCGTGGGTCTACGGCTTCGTGGCGCTGACGCTGGTCGGATTCGCCGCGCTGTTTGCCAGTGGCGAGCAATCCGAGCGCGCGGTCGCCGCCGCCTTCTACGTCTGGGTCAGCACCTTCAACCTGCTGATCATTTCGGTGTTCTGGAGCTTCATGGCCGATATCTATTCACGGCCACAGGCGAAGCGATTGTTCGGCTTCATCGCGGCCGGCGGAACGCTGGGCGGCATCGCGGGACCGGCCGCCGCGACGCTGCTCGCGACCCGGATCGGCAACAACAACCTGCTGCTGATTGGCGCGGCCGGTTTCGCCACGGCGGCCGTGCTGGTACGCATGCTGGCCCACGAAAAAGAGCGGTTGCTGGCAACCGGCGTCGAAGTGCAACGCAGCAGCGTCGAGCGGCCGCTGTCCGGGAATCCCTTCGACGGATTCCGGCTGCTGCTGCAATCGCGGTTCCTGTTGCTGCTCGCGTTGTTCCTGCTGCTGATGACGTGGATCTCGACGATCGTCTATTTCCAGCTCGGCGACCTGATCACGCACGCCTTCCCGAGCAAGGAGGCGCGCACGCAGGCCTTCGGCTCGATCGATCTTGCGGTCAACAGCTGCGCGCTGCTGATCCAGCTTTTCGGCACCGGACGACTGATCGCGCGCTTCGGTGTCGGGCCCGCCTTGCTGCTGAACCCCATCATCATGATCCTGGCCTTTCTTGCGATCGCATTTTCGCCGGTGCTGCTGGTGCTGGGGGGCATGCAGATCCTGCGGCGCGTCGCCGAGTACGCGGTTGCCAAGCCCGCGCGCGAGATGCTGTTCACCGCCGTCGACCAGCAGAGCCGCTACAAGGCCAAGAATGTCATCGACACCGTGGTCTACCGATTCGGCGATTTCAGCTCGGCCTGGGTGAGCGCCGCCATCCTGCCCCATGGTGTCGCGGGGCTCGCCGTCTTTGGCGTTGTCGTCTCCGCCGCCTGGTTTCCGGTCGCGTGGCTGCTCGGAAAACGCTACGAAAGCACCCGAAGCGACAGCACGGTCGCCTAGCTGCCGCCCGCAAGTGGCAAGCCTACGTTGAGCACGAAGTCGGTAAGCGTGTGTCCCAGCATGTTTGCGGCGAGATCGCGGTAGCGCAGGTAGAACAGCGTCACGATGCCGCCCAGGATGAATGCCGCCACGATGCCGCCCACTCCCTGTCGATAGTGGGAGAGCGCAAACACCAACAGCGGCAACAAGGCGGCCAGCCACGCATTGCCGGTCATGCTACGCAATCGCTCCATGGCGTAGCCCCGGTAGAACAGCTCTTCGGCGATGCCAGCCCTGAACACGATGAGGGTCACGACGGGCAGGCTCGGGTGGAATGCGCCACCCGCATTTTCGCCCAGGTGAATGCCCAACTGTTGCAGCAGCAGATAAAGCCCCACCGTCACGACCAGCATCAGGACGGCCAGGAGGCATCCCCTCCAGGCTGATTGCGCCAATCGATCTGCCTGCAGGCCGATCGAACTCCACGGCAGGCGCTCCCACGAACGGATCACCCACATCAGCAAGGCGACGAGCACGAATATGCCGAGTTCCCGCCCGACCACCTGCGCATCGGATCGGTTCTCTCCGCCGACATATCGATAGGCCGCGACAAACGCGGGAACCGCGAACAAGGCGATTGCCAGCCCGAAGAGAGTGGCGGCGGGGCGCGCGGCAGTCGTGGTCGCGTTGCTGGAGGCTGTGCTTGCGGTCATTGCTTGACTCCTGGCGAGCGGCGCCGGCCAGTCTACTTGCATTCAGTCACCCGCAGCGGTTTACTGCGCATCGAGGAGACAGCCCATGAAAAAGCAGCTGCTGAACCGTCGTCAATTCAATGCGCAGTGCGCGGCTCTCGCGCTGGCGTTGCCCGCGATCGCATCCTTCGCGCGCGCCGATGAACCGGCTGCCGCTGCCACAGGCGCCGCGCCGACGACCGGTCGTCGCATGATTCGCATGCCGAATGGCGCGATGGTTCCCGCGGTCGGCATCGGCACCTGGCACCTGGGACAAGACCGGCATCCGTTTGCCGTTGAATCCGAAGCGCTCACCACCGGCATCGCGCTCGGCATGTCGCTGATCGATACCTCCGGAAACTACGGCAAGGGCCGCTCCGAATCCTTCATCGGGCAGGCGCTGGCCAACCAGCGCGACAGGTATTTCCTGGTGACCAAGGTCGAAGGCGATGAAATCGCCGGCGATGGCATCGCCCGCGCCTGCGCCGCCAGCCTCGCGCGGCTGCGCACCGACCACATCGACCTGTACCTGCTGCACTGGCCGGTATCCAGCAATCATTTCCCGGGCGTGGTTGCCGCATTCGAAGACCTGCGCCACGCGGGCAAGATCCGCGCCTGGGGCGTGTCCAACTTCGATCGCGGACAGATGGAAGACCTGTGGCGCGTGCCCGATGGCAACCGCTGCGCGACCAACCAGGTGTCCTACAGCCTCAATGACCGCGACATCGAGAAAGACCTGCTGCCCTGGCACGCCGAGCACAAGATGCCTGTCATGGCGTATTCACCGCTCGGCGGCGACCACCATCTCGTCATGGGCAACAGCACGCTGAAGTCGATCGCCGACGCGCACGGCTGTTCGGCCGCCGCGGTTGCGCTGGCGTGGGTGATTCGCAGCGGCAATGTCATCGCGATTCCCGAGTCCGGCTCGCCGGAGCACATCAAGGAGAATGCGGTCGCCCTGTCGCTGGCCTTGACGCCCGAAGACCTCGGAAAGCTGGACGCGGCGTTCAAGTAGCCTTCGACGACTCGAGATCGAATCGTCAGCGGGCTACCAGCGATCGGCCCGGTACACCGCCTGCCCGCCCACGACCGTCATCAGCACGCGCGTGCCGGGAATCTTCGGCTCGGGCACGGTCATGATGTCCTGCGAGAGCACGGTGAGGTCGGCGATCTTCCCCGCTTCGATCGTGCCGCGGTTGTCTTCGTCGAACGCCGCGTAGGCCGGCGCCCAGGTGAGCATGCGCAACGCTTCCTCGCGCGAGACGCGCTGGTCGAGGTGCCAGTCGGAGTTGGCGAATCCGTCGATGGAATGCCGGTACACGGCGGCGTAAAACTCCACGAGCGGATCGCCCTTCTCGACGGGCGCATCCGTGCCGGCGGCAATGACCGCGTGCGCATCCAGCAGCGATCGCCAGGCGTACGCGCCCGCGAGGCGATCGGCGCCCAGTCGCGCCGGCGCAAAATACAGGTCGCTGATGGCATGCGAAGGCTGCATCGATGCAATGACCCCGAGTTGCGCAAATCGAGGGATGTCAGCCGGGTTCAATATCTGTGCATGCTCCACGCGCCAGCGCGTGTCTTTCACGGCGCGGTCTTTTTCGGGCACGGCCTTCAACGCCTCTTCGTACGCGTCGAGAATCAGGCGATTGCCGCGGTCACCGATCGCGTGCGTCCAGACCTGGATTCCGCTGCGCGCCGCGCGCTCGAACAGCGGCACCAATTCGTCCTTCGTGTGTATCAGGAGCCCGGTGGATTCCGGCGAATCGGAATACGGGGCCAGCAGCGCCGCACCGCGCGAGCCCAGCGCGCCATCGATGTAGAATTTCAATCCGCGCACCGGCAGCTGTCCGTGGCACTCGGTGGTCGGTCCGGTGCGCAATAGCTGGTCGGCCTCGGGGCCGGGTGCATTCAAGGCGTCGTAGACGTGCAGCGGCATGCGATGCGCGTCGATCAGCGCGCAGATCTGCGCCACCTCCTGCCGCGAATTGCCGGGAATCTCCACGCCGGTCCAACCCATGCGCGCGCTTCGCTTCGCGCCGACTTCGAGCGCCTCCTGCAGTTGCGCATCGCTGGGTTGCGGCACGAGCGCATCGACGAGCGACATCGCGTTGTCGACCAGCATGCCGGTGGCTTCGCCCTGCGCATCGCGCAGGATCTTCCCGCCGACAGGGTCCGGCGTCTGTCGGTCGATGTGGGCGCGCCGCAGCGCCTCCGAGTTCACGAGGATCGCGTGCCCGTCCCCGCGTTCCAGCGAAGCCGGGGTGTGGGGCGTCAGGTCATCGAGCGCCTGGCGCGTGGGAAACTGCGCCGGCTTCCAGTGCGTCTCGATCCATCCTCGACCGATCAGCCAGTCACCGTCCTTGACGGTGCGCATGCGTTCCCGCACACGACGCCGCAGGTCGGCAATACCCGTGGTCCCCTCGAGGTTGAAATCGAGCTCCCGGAATCCAACGCCCGCCAGGTGCTGGTGGGCGTCGACGAAACCCGGAATCACGGTCGCACCGTGCAGGTCGATCGTGCTGGCGTTGGCGGGCGCCCGGGCGCGCGCCGTCGCTTCGTCGCCGACGTAGTCGATGCGATCGCCGCGAATCAACAGCGCCGAGGCAACGGGCGCTCCCGGCACGCCGGTGTGGATGACACCGTGCACCCAGGCTTGCGCGGGTGCGTCGCCCGCTGATGCGACGGGCGCCACGACGATACAGGCCAGCAATGTCCATCTTGCGATCAGCATCTGAACCCCCGACTGCCGTATATTTTTCGGCATGACACGCATTCTGCCTTGGCTGTTGCCGGTTGTCCTCGGCATTATCTGGGGGACCAACTTCCTGTTCATGAAACCGGCCTTGGCGGTGATCCCGCCGCTGGAAGTCGCGTGGCTTCGCACGCTGTTCGGCGCGGTGTTCGCCGGCGAGGCCGTCGGCATGCGCATGGTCGCTGGCGCGCTGCTCATCATGGGCGGCCTCTACTACGCGATCCGGCCCGAGAGAATCGTTCCAGCAACCGCCCGCTGACCGTCATTGCCGCCGCCTGACTGGCCCCTTTTTTTTCATTTTTCCAACGTTTTGTGAGATATTAGCGGAACAGACACTCCTGTTTCCGCGAGGACCTGCCGTGACCACACCTGCACTCCGATGGGCTTTCCTGGGCCTCGCCCTGCTGGGCGTCAACGTGAATGCCGTCGCGCAAGCGACCTTCCACGGCGACCTGGCCCGCAGCGGCCACTACGCCGGGCCCGGCCCCACGGCGCTCAACGGCCTGCGGTGGACGTTCAAGGCTGCCGGCCCGATCGTCGCCTCGCCCGTCGTGGCCGATGGAGTGGTCTACATCGGCGACTACGGCGGCCTGCTGCATGCCATCGACCAGGCCACCGGCAAGGAGAAGTGGAACTACAAGTCGCGCATGCCGATCGCATCGTCGGCGGCGGTGTCCGGCGGCACGGTCTATTTCGTCTCGTCTGCCGGCGCCCTGGGTGCGCTCGATGCCAACACTGGCAAGTCCAAATGGGTGTTCGTGACCGAGTACGAACGGCGTTTCGAGGCCAGGAACCTGCACGGCCTGCAATCCGCCGCGCAAACCATCCCGGACGCGTGGGACGTGTACATGTCATCGCCCGCGGTCGCCGACGGCCGCGTTTACTTCGGCAGCGGCGATGGCAACGTGTACGCGGTCGATGCCAACACCGGACTGATGCTGTGGAAGTTCGCGACGCAGGATGTCGTGCACGCCTCGCCCGCCATCGCCAACGGCACCGTGTACATCGGCAGCTTTGATGGCGATTTCTACGCGATCGATGCCGAGACAGGCCAGCAGAAATGGATGTTCAAGGGCGGGCAAGATCCGGCGATCCACAACCAGGTGGGCTTCCAGTCATCGGCGGCGGTCGTCGACGGCACGGTCTATGTCGGCTGCCGAGACGCGCATGTCTACGCGCTCGACGCGCGCACCGGCCGCAAGAAATGGGATTACCCGACGAACAAATCGTGGGTCAACACCACGCCGGCGGTGGCCAACGGCCTCGTCTACGCGGGCACTTCAGACAGCTCGCGATTCATGGCGCTCGACGCGGCGACCGGTCGGCTGCGATTCAACTTTGATGCCAAGGCCTATGTCTTTTCCTCGCCGGCGATTGCTGGCGACATCGTCTACTTCGGCAGCCACGGCGGCAAGCTGTTTGCCCTCGACGCACGGAGTGGCAAGCCACTGTGGAACTTCCAGACCGAGGCATCCCGCTCCGACCCGCACAAACTGCTGAATGCCGACGGAAGCCTCAACCAGGACGCGTTTGCCCCGGTCTTTGGCGACTTCCAGGACATGTATCTCGATTTCTATCGGTTCATGTCGATCGGGTCCATCCTGTCTTCACCGACTATCGATCACGGCGTGATCTATGTGGGCAGCATGGACGGGAACCTGTACGCATTGGACTAAGGCCGTCGCTGCGGCAGCACGATGGGATAGCGCAGCGCCCGCTGGTACTCGTCCTCGCTGATCGCGTCCACCGAGCGCAACTTCGCCAACAGTTCATCGATCAACGATTGCAGCCCGGGACCCGGCATGCCCTGCGCGAATGAACTCTGGTACTTGATGGGCCCCGGGATGATCGACACCAGGAATGCCATCTCGCCCGGCGTCAGCTCCTGCGGCTCGCGACCGAAATAAGTGAGCGCCGCGGGACGCAGCCCATGCAGGTCGGGCCCCCACTCGATGATGTTCAGGTAGATCTCGAGGATGCGCTGCTTGCCCAGCGCCGACTCGAGCAGGAACGTGATCGCCAGTTCCTCGACCTTGCGACCCAGCTGCTTGTCGCGTGACAGGAAGAGGTTCTTGGCCAGCTGCTGCGTGATCGTCGACGCGCCGCGCGATGCGCCGCCACGCGACCAGTTGGTGAGCAGCGCGCGCGGCAGCTCGCGCAGGTCGATGCCGCGATGCCCGTAGAAGCCGGCGTCTTCCGCAATCAACAAGGTGCGCACGAACAGCGGTGGAACGTCGCGCAATGCAATGAAGTCAGGCGAATCGGGCGAGACATGGATCGGTCGGCGCAGGTTGGCGCCTTCCTCGTTGCTGAAAATGAAATCGCCGCGCAGCCGCAGGATGCCAGGTGGCATCTCGCGCGGCGGCGTGAAGCTGATCTTCTGCGTCACGTCGAGCTTGGCGGGCTCCGACATCCGCCCGCGCACATGCAGGCTGATGGCGGCAACGCCGAGGTCGTGGCTCGCGCCCGGCGCCAGGCCCAGGCTTTCAGGCACCGCGAGCCCCGACGTCTGCAGCAGTTGCGCGAAATCCAGTCGCTGCACGCCCAGCGCGAGATCGATCGCCGGATCCGCCCCGAGATCCGTCAGCGCAATCGAGCCCGACAGATCGGCCTTCGCCACCGTGGCGTGCAGCTCCGGGATCTCGATCGTGCCGGCGGCGCGCTGCCAGGTGCCATCAAATCGCAATGCCACATCCGTCGCATCGCCAAGCTGCGGCTCATCGGTGGCAGTGTCGGACAACGCGCGCAATCGAGCGCCCCGCGCGCCGACGCTGACATGGAAACGCAGCGCATCGCTGCCGGCATGCAGCACCACGCGGCCATCGGCGAGTCCTCCGTCGACCAGCGGATAGCCATCACGCCGCACGTCGGCCAGATGGCTGAGATCGAGGCCGTGTGCTTCGAGGCTCCACGCGGTGCCCGTCGGTTCCTTGGTCTTGCCGATCGCCAACCCGGCCTGCGGCTCCACGAGCGCGAGCTGCAGCGCCGCGCCGTGGATGCCGGTCATGTTCCACGCCGTGGCGGGCGCGCTGACCGTGATGCCCGCGGGCGCGGTGAGCCTGGCTGCGCGCACCGCGAGTCGCAGCCGCCCGGGCCACGTCGCCGCGATCGCATCGGCATGGAGCCGCACGCCATGGCCCGGGTCGAGATCGACATTCTCCAATCGCACCAACGGCCAGAGCCCGACGTGCACCGCGCCGATTCGGGCCACCATGCCGTGGTGCACGGCGCCGGCCTCGATGCGCGCGCGCACGGAATGCTCGAGCCTGGATTTCAGCCACAGCGCAGACCCGATTGCCAGCAGCGCCGCGACGGCCACGGTGGACCATCGTCGTTGCACGCCCGTTGGAAGCCTCAGCATGCCGGCAAGGATGCCACCGGGATGCGCGCGGCGCTGCCCTATTGCGGGCAGCCACACCGCCGGCGCGTTAGGATAGGCCTACCATGAAACTCCGCTACAAGATTCTCTCCGGCGTGGGCGTCGTGCTCGTGGCCGCGGTCGCGTCGATGGCGATCGTCATGAGCCACACGTCGCCTTGCGATTCAGCCTCGGCGATCACGCCAGTCGCAGGCCCGACGATGAAAGCGGTCGTGCGCCAATGCTACGGGCCGCCCGACGTGATGCAGGTGGTCGACATCGCAAAACCGACGCCCGGCGAACACCAGGTGCTGGTCAAGGTGCACGCCGCGTCGCTCAATCCGCTGGACTGGCACAACGTGGAGGGCACGCCGTATCTCATTCGCATGGACGCCGGCTACGGCAAGCCCCACGACCTGCGCCTGGGCGTGGACTTCGCCGGCACCGTCGAAGCCGTCGGCGAGCACGTCACCCGGTTCAAGCCGGGGGATGAAGTGTTCGGAGGCAAATCAGGCGCGCTCGCCGAATACGTCGCCGTGAACGACGATCGCGCGATCGCGATCAAGCCCACCAATGTCTCGTTCGAGCAGGCGGCCGCGGTGCCGATCGCAGCCGTGACTGCGCTGCAGGCGCTGCGCGACGTGGGACAATTGAAGGCCGGCCAGCGCGTGCTGATCAACGGCGCTTCCGGTGGCGTGGGCACCTTCGCGGTGCAGATTGCCAAGGCGCTCGGCGCCGACGTGACTGGCGTGTGCAGCACGAAGAACATGGACATGGTGCGCGCCATCGGCGCCAACCACGTCATCGACTACACGCGCGAGGATTTCACGCAAGGCGATCAACGCTACGACCTGATTGTCGACAACGTCGAAACGCATTCCCTGTCGGAGTACAAGCGCGTGCTCACGCCCACCGGCACGTATGTGCTGGTCGGCTCGACCACGCCGTACAAATGGCTCGGCTTCCTGGCCAAACCCCTTGCGGGCTGGATCGCCTCGCCGTTCACAAAGCAAAACGTCAAGCTGGTGCTGGCGGACTTGCACGCGCAAGACCTGGATCAACTGGCGCAGTGGATGCAATCCGGCGCCGTCGTACCGGTCATCGATCGCAGCTTCAAGCTCGAGGAATCAGCGGAAGCGCTGCGATACCTGGAGCGCGGACACGCCAAGGGCAAAGTGCTTGTCACGCTGCCCTAGCGTGACGCGTCGATTCCAGCCGCCTCAGTCTCCCGCCACGTAGACGGTAAAGGGCGCCCACAGGGCCGGATCCAGCGCCGGCGCACGCTCCAGCTGTTCGCGCATGGCGCCCGCCAGCGCGGCGGCGACCTGCGAACCGTCCGGTTGGGCACGCTGTTTCGTCGCTGGCTCCGATGCGGTGATGCCCCGATACATGTCCGTCATGAGCCCGGCGGCAATGCCATCGGACACAGGCCAGAGCGAAGCCACGACGGCGTGAGCGCCGCGCGCCAGTGCAGCGTAGCGAAGGCCGACGATTCCCTCGCTTCCGTACTCCTTTCCCAAGGCGGTGTCGCAAGCGCTGAACACGATCGTCTGGGCGTGGAATGTGCGCGTAAGGAAATCCGCCGCGCGCAGGTAGGGGTCCATGACGAGCCCTGAGCTGTCGTGCGTCCCGAGAATCAGCGCAGACAATTGCGGAATGCCCGAATCGATGACGCCGTGGGCGGCAATGTGGATGAACCGATAGCGCGCGAGGTCCTTGTCCAGCACGGCCTTGCGCGTCGCATCCGCTCCTTGAAGGAGATCGACGTTCTCCGCTCCAAAGAGCGCACGGATCTGCGAGGCTTCACGCGCGCTGGACTCGAGCCGCACCAGGTCTGGCGCGCCGGCCAGGCCGCCCGGAACCGCCAGGCCATTTCCAGGCGCGGCCAACGGGGCCGGTGGCCTGGCCGCAATGCCGAGCCTCGGATCGTTCGCTGTGTAGATAGGATCCGCGACGAGCAGCATTCGCGAATCCGCGGGCGCATCGCGGGTTGATGTGGGCGTTGCTGTTCGTCGTGGCAGGAATCGCAGCGCCGGCGCCACTTGCAACATGAACCTCTGCACGACGTATGGCCGATGACCGCCCGCCGGATTTCGCAAAGCGGCGAACGGAACGTAGTGCAGCGCGCTGTCCGGCACGATGCTGAGCCCAGTCACCTCGTCCAGCGATTTTTCCAGAGGCGCGAACGCCAACCGGTACAGCTCGCCGCAGGCCTGGAGTCTTGCGGCAACGCTGACAGGCGCGCGCATCGCTTCATGCAACGTCCGAGCCGCATGGTCGATGTCCGCGCTCGCTGGCAGTTCGATCCACTCGATGTCACTGCCCTTCAGTACCCAGGCATATGCACGTGTCGTACCCAGCCAGTACTCGAGGACGGCCCGCCCAGGCTCCAGCGCCCGACCGGCGTTCCGGGTTCCCGGCCCTGGATTGGCGCCAGCATATCCGCCGCGTTCCGAGCGCGTGGCGATCTCGGAATTGATGAGCCCGAGCCGCACGCGCAAGCGGGCGATGTCTTCCCGCAACGCCCGCGCACGGGCGTCGGCGGACCCTCCGCGGTCTTCCCGCACCAGGAGCTCGAAGCGACGCTCGGCCATGTCACGATAGAGTGCTGCGCTCGATGAGAGCAGCCGCGCCAATTTCCGGTCGGAGCGCTGCTCGAGGTTCTCGCTGCGCCAGGCTTCGAAGCCGACAGCGCGATGGCTGTCCACGGCCGCAAGGCTCTCGCGTGCCACGGCCTCGGCCGCATCGAGACGGCCCTGGCCAACGAGCGACTTGAACTTCGCATGCAGCAGGTCGACCTCCAGTGAGACAGCCGGGCGCAGGGATTGGACGATCGACGTACGGTATTCAGGATTCGCCGTCTGCGCGCGGATCTCCTGCGCGTAGCTGAGGGCCCGACGCAATGCCGCCAGGGCCTTGTCGTCGTGCCCCTGGTCGGAATAGACGCGCGCGAGCTCGACGCGCGCCTCGAAGCGATCACCCAGCGAGTCCAATCGATCGAGGGTCTCGACCGCCTGCAGCAAATCGTCCTGGGCTTGTCGATTCGATCCGGCGGCGCGCCAGAACTTGCCCCGTTGCACGCGCGCCAGTGCGCGCACCAGCTCGTCATGATTGGGCGGCCTGGCGATCAGCTCGTCGAGAATGCGGCGGGAAGCCGTGGCGTCACCTTGCGCGGCGTACTCCTGCGCCAGGTGCAACAGGATTCGGGCGCGTGCCCAGGCGGCGCTCGCAAGTCGCAGCGCTTCGCTGTCATGGGCGATCGCCTCTGCCAGGCGGCCCGTCTCCAGCTCGATCTGCGCCAGCGCGCGCAACGCATCGACGCGCAGCCGCGCATCCAGCTCCGGGGTCGCGATCTCGAGCGCGCGCCGCAGGAAGTCCGCCGCGAGATCGCGATCGCCGATCGCGTAATACGTCACGCCGATGCCAAGATTGCTGCGCGCACGGGCCTGGTCGGATTGCAGCCTGACGGCGAGGTCCAGCGCCATGTTCTCCAGGCGAAGCGCATCGTCGAACCGGCCCGCTTCGTAGTGAGCCAGTCCGTTGTTGTTGAGCGCGACGAGATACAGGTTGGGCCGCTCCATGCCAGCCATCGACTCCATGGCACGATCGAACTTGGCCAGCGCCGCGGAAAGCCGCCCCATGCCCCAGTCGCAATAGCCGATATTCTGCAGGGCCACAGCCGAGCGGTTCGCGTCTCCAAGACGCTCGAATGCCTGCTGCGCTTGGGCAAAATACGCAATGGCGTCATCGAAGCGCGATTCGTACGTGTACGCCAACCCGATGTTGTTGACCTGCAGCGCCTGGTCATACGGCTCGTGACGCGCCGCGTGCAGTTTGGCCAAGGCCGCAAGCTGCTCGCGCGCGCGCGCAAACCGCGCGCTCGCCGTCCGGGGTGTTCCGGCACCCTAGTCTGCGCCCGTGGCGCTCGTCGCGAGTTCGATCCAGGCGGCCGCCTCGATCGCTTGCGCGCGTGCGCGCCGGTAGGCATCGTGGTTGGCCGCAAACGTGGTTGCCGCACGGGCACCCCAGGAGGCAGCGCCGCTCCAATCCTTCGACCCGTAGTACGCGAGCGCGGCGAGATCCAGCTCCAGCAATCCCTGTCCGTAGGCGTTGGCCGGTCCGCGCAGGACCGAACGCGCCGCTGCGTAGGCGCGTGCCGCCGCATCGAAAGCCGCGCGGGCCGATCCGGCGTCCGCGGTCATGCGGCCGAGCGTCAGCAAACGCCCTCGGGCGTAGGCCATGTCCGCTTCGGCCCACTGGAGCACGGCACCCATGCAATCGTTCGGCGTGCCGGATGCATTGGGTCGATCGATGGCCACCCACGACACGCGCACCGTACCCACAAGACCGGCGGGCTCCTTGGCGCGCACCACGAGAACGCTGCCTGCACTGTTCGCGGGCACGCGAACAAATTGCAGGGCGCTGCGCTCGACGGGGCTGTCTGAGCGCGCGATGACCACGCCGGCGCGGTCCTGGATCTCGATTTCGACGTCGACGCCCTGCTCTTCGACCTGGACCAGGAAGGAGGCATCCCCCGGCGCAGGCGGAAGCTCTCGACGTTCAACGGTGGATCCGTGCTGCGTCCACTGATATTGGGCGGGCGTACGCCCGGAAGAACCCTGTGGCAGGCAACTGAGCGCCACGGACGGGGTTGCCGAAGCATGCGCCGGCGGCACACAGGCGCCGGCTGATAGCAGCATGCAGCAGAAAAGGTTAACCGCGCAGCGGCCGCGAGCAGGACCTGTCAGGTGCAACATCTGCGCAACAGTTGTTCCGCTCTTGGCACATTCGGGCAATCGCGCGAGAGTGCCCTATAAGTCAGTATACTCCGGCAGGATCACAAGAAAAATGAGAGTAGCGACTTGGATGCGCAGGCTGGAATAGAGGCAATCCACAGCACGTCGAAGAGCTCCGGCCCGCAAATCATCCTGCGCAACATGGCCGGACTCAAGGCACAGCTCACGCGCGTGACCGGAAGCACCGACCTGGCCTCGGACATGCTGCAGGACGCCGTGGTCACGGCACTGCAGAAGCTGCGTGCCGGCGAAATCAGTGATCCCGCGAACCTGGACGGCTACGTCTACCGCGTGGCGCTGAATCACCTGCGCAATCATCGGCGCAAGGACAAGCTGCACGCCGGCAGCCCTGAGCGCGTGGGCGACCTGGTCGATGCGGCCGACGCGAGTCGCCCCGCCGAGCATCTCGAGGCGGACCAGTGGGCAAGCCTGGCGAAGAAACTGCTGCTGGAGATGAGCCCGGCGCGCGATCGGGAACTGCTGGTCCGGTTCTATCTTCACGACGAGAGCAAGGAAGATCTTTGCCGTGTCTACGGTTTGACCGAGCTGCATTTCAATCGCGTGATCTTTCGTGCCCGCGACCGATTCCGCGAATTGCTGCAACGTCGCGGCCTGGGCAAGGCTGATTTTTTTTCGACCGCGGTTATACTTGTGTTGATCGGCCAGATCCTGGGTGTGTATGCAATCAGCTCACTTTGATGCGCGGAACATGATTTCGCAGTACCTGGCCGGCCAGCTGCCGGCCAATGAAAGCGACGCATTCGAACGCTCGCTGTCGGAGCAACCCGACCTGCGCGATGCGACCGAGCAGATCCTGAAATTCAAGGAGGGGCTTGCGCGCCTGCATGAACGCGGCGAATTGGATGCGCTGTTGCGCGCACCTTCCCCGCGTCGTTGGCTGCCCTATGCGGCCGCGGCGGCGCTGGCGATCGTGGCCTTGGGTGGCTTGCTCTGGTCGCAATTGTCGAGTCGTGCGCATGCCATGCTCGCCCTTTCGCCGCAGGCATTTGAAACGCGAGGCAATGCAGCGCACTCGATCGTGGGCAGCTATCTGCTTGCGCGCACGCGCGGTGGAGAACCGCTGGTGGAGGTTGCGCCGACGCCGTCGAGCGGCGCGATCGAGCTGCGCATCCTGCCTTCGTCCCTGCCTTCGAATGTGCGCTACAGCGTTCGACTCAATCGCCTCGGTGACTCCGGTGCCGGCGCGACCGTGGCGCAGATTGACGCCGGCCCGGCTGCCCCCGACGGCTATGTGACGGTTTATGTCGACTCCGGGCAATTGAAGGCGGGCGACTACGAAGCCTCGCTGCTGCCTGCGCCCGAAAATGGGGCAATCGCCGAAGGCGATCGATTTGTGATCCGCGTTCACTGACGCGGATATCCAACGGGTGGGATGTTTCGCGCCCACACGACAGTAACGCTGTGTGAGGTCGTGCGCCCTGCGACTGCGGGGCCTGCCTCCAGGTGCCCGCTCAATCCGTCCCGGAGTGCCCCATGCTGCAAATCGCCGTGATCAACGAGTCCACCGCCATCACCTCGAATGCCGTCAAGCAGATGATTCCGGCGTTCAGTTCACAATGGAACAACGAACTGAATGACGTCTGGGGTGTGGGCGCAGCGCAGTTCACGTTCGTTGAAAATGGCGTTACGCCGCCCGCGGGCAGCTGGTGGGTCGTCTTCCTCGACGACACGACGCAGGCCGATGCCCTCGCGTACCACGACCTGACGGATGAAGGCCTGCCCATTTCCCTGGTCTTCGTGAAAACGGTCATGGCGGACAAGGGCAGCGTGAGTGTCGCCGCGACCCACGAGATTTGCGAAATGGCGGTGGATCCCTGGCTCAACACCGCCTGCCAGGACGAACAGGGCACTTTCTGGGCATGCGAAGTGTGCGACCCGGTCGAAGACGAACAATACGGCTACGAGATCGACGGCATCCTCGTGACTGACTTCGTGACGCCGGACTGGTTCGCGCCCCGCAATGCGATGGGTGACATCGACTACACGAAGAACGCGCACGTGCCGTTCGAAGTGCTGAGCTCGGGATACGCCCAGAGGTTCGATCCCGACCAGGGTTGGGTGCAGGTCACCGGCTCACAGGCGAAGAAAAAGAAGCGCGCCCATGCCCAGCGGGGTACGCGGCGCGAGCGCCGGGCCCGGCAGTGGAGCCCGTGGAAATCCAGCGGACGATTCCACACCTCCGATGACGGCGCCGCCGGTGGCGGACACCCCAAGCCCAAACCGGCCAAGGGTCGATTCAGCACCGCCGATGATGGTGCCGCCGGCGGCGGACACCCGAAGCCGCCCGGTGGCGGCGGCGGACCATGATGGGTCGCTAACGGCGTTGCAGTTGGCCGCCGATTCGGCTCACTTCAACGCGACTGGCAACGGCCTCGATGCCGGGAAAGGACGCCTTCTTTTTCACGTCCAGACCTTTGGCCGGATTGGCGAGCGGCACGGCCTCCGCGCTGGCCTGTTCGAAGTCGCGGGTCACGTGAAAGAAGGCCCGCTCGCCGTCGCGCTTCGCGCTCAGTGACGTGGAAGTGCTGCTCGAGTGCTTCGAAATTTCCTTGAATCCGTCGCGATGCAGCAGCGCAGAAATCTCGTCAAGCAATTTGTCACGCATTGGAGCTCCCAGGGACACTCTCTGGTTGTGTCAGGGTATCGCGGCGATTGAAGCATCAACGTCGGCATGGCCTGGAGTATTGCCGTAGTGTCGAGCGCCGTTGCCCGGCAGCAGGTAGACGGACGAAAAACTGGCATCGACCAGGTCGGCCAATGCGCCGTCGAGCACACGCTGCAGGAACCCGATTCCCTGCGGCACCGTTGACCTCAGCACGTCGTTGATTTCACCCGTGCAGAACGGACCGCCCCCGCTCTGGTTGTAGCTCCAGGCATCGACATAGGCGCCGAGGCGACCGGCGCCATTGAGGTACGGAACGATGTAGTAGGAGATCTCACCCTTGGCTTCGCCGCCGTACCACTGGGTTCGAATTCGAAAATCGCAATAGAGTCGCAGCAGCATGTCCCACGACCGGTGGCGATTCGGCTGCTGGTTGTAGTACGGAACCTGCCAATAGAAACGCGACTGCGCCATGAACGCACTGGCCCGAATGGTCTGGTTCCCGAGAAACCGGTCGATCTGCTCCAGGTTGCCCGCCGCATTGAGCAGCGGCCCCAGGTTGATGCGCGTTTCGTAGCGCGCCCTGTCCTCGGGAGGAATTGCCGTGGACTCACCGGCGTTCGCAACCTGGGCTTGGCTCAATGTCGACATGGCTTCCCCTGTGAACCGTCCGGACCCGTGCGCAGGCATCGCCCACGCGCCATGGAGTCAGATTTCCCTGCGCGCGAGTGCCACGAATCCGGCCTTCGAGCAACTCATGCCCTCTCCCAGATCACCCAGGCTGTGATCGTCATTGAAATCGATGTCCGTGAACTGCCGGACGGTGTCCTGGTCGACGCTCCACCGTTCGCCCTTGGGCGTTGCGTCAGCCAGACCTTCCCGGGTCTTTGCCATCACGACGCGCCACACGTTCATCGGACACTCCTCGCGGCCTACCCTCGGTAACTGTCGCCAGCCCGCCGGGTATCCCACGCCTCGGCGACAGAAAAGTGGCATGCCATGTGGGATAGCGAGCCGCCGAGCGACAGTCTCCCCTAGGAGTGTCTGCGTACGCATTTTCCCGAGGATGAGCCCCATGGCGAGGCGTCGAGTGTTCTATGGCTACGACCTTGACGCTGACACCGCGCGCGTACAGCTGCTCGGTCGTATCGAATCGCTCGACAATGTGGCGCCGCTGGCCGCGGATGACTGGAAGGCCTTGAGCGACCAGGGCAATGATGCGATCAAGGACTGGATCAACCGCGGCATCGGCGACTGCCATTGCGTCGTCGTGCTGATCGGCGCCAACACGGCCCACCACAAATGGGTCATGTACGAAATCGAGCGGGCCTGGGAGGAGAAGAAGGGGTTGTTCGGAATCTATATCCACAACCTGAGGGATGCGACGATCGAGCAAGGCATGCAGGGACCCAACCCGTTCTCACCGTGGATATTCGAACAATCCGGCGACGTGGCCCACATCGCCTGCTACAACCCGAATCCCACCGATGCGTATGCCGATGTCGCGCGCAATATCGACAAGTGGGTTGAGACGGCGATTGCGCAGCGGAAGTAAATGAACTTCATGGAGAGGGTTCGTCAAGCCCATCCAATCCAAGCGCTTTCGCCTATCGCCTCCCGGTCGAAGAATTTCACGATCTCCGGCATGAAAGCCCGAAACGTCGAATACCGCTCTCGATGCGACCGATATTCATCGAGCTTGCCGAGCAGGCCCCGCATCCAGGAAAACCCGGCACGCTCCTGGCTGAGCAGCTCCTTTTCAAGCTCGAAGCCGGACCCGGCATTGTCCAGGAAATACCTGATGGAGATTGCCCTGACCAGGGACTCGTACAGGAGGTATCGCGGGTTGTCATAGAACGTACCCCTGACGAGGGTCGCTACCTGCTGCAATGCCAGCAGTCGTTCGGCGGCGGCGACCAGGGATGCGAGCTGCTGCTCGACCAGTTGATTGACGAATGCATGTGTGTATTCGTGCACCGTGCTCCTCGCAACCAACTCGCGCGATGCCTTTAGGGGCCAGCGGGGGTTTGCGTCCGGAGCCAGTGCGACGATCGTGTGCGTATTGCGCCGTGTACTCGTGAAGTTCACGCGGATGTAGCTGAGATCGCCCACGCCGAGAAGCGACACGATCGGTGCATAGCGTTCGAGTGGCTGTACGGCAAGAAATCGCTCGAACCAGTCCTTGCATACGCGCATGCCGCCATACGTGATGGCCCGCTCGATCGACTCGAAGTATTCCGCCTGGGAGTCGAAGAATTCCTGGCAGTGCGCGTCGCGACAGAATGCGCGTAGCCGGTTGAGCAACTCCGCTTGCAGAAGCTCCCTGTTGTCCCAGTCATCCGCTGCGTTGGCATCGCCACCGGCGACGAGCGGCTCGAGAGCGGGCACTCGATTGACGTGCAGCGCAAGCGACAGCAC